>ERZ839823.23-NODE-23-length-244697-cov-35.633685_pt1 | contig 244697 bp, 244 predicted proteins | sample MGYA00519862_ERZ839823 | MGnify/ENA primary metagenome ERZ839823 (study PRJEB31850, sample SAMEA3708853) | human gut metagenome | biome: human gut; feature: human-associated habitat; material: faeces | place: China | collected 2014 ...
GTAGTTGGATCTAAGGTTCCATTTGGTAATCTAAATTCTATTGTGTTTTTTTCTTTTCTCCCAACGTTACAATAATTAATTCCTGAATATCTAGTTCCTTGTATTATTTTTGTTCCTACTATAAATTTTTCCAAATCGCTTTCATTTTCTAAATTAATTGTTTCCTGCTTTGACTCGTCATTACCAGATATTGGTCGCGCATATACTAATACTCCCTTTCTCGGTATTTCACCTTTTCGATTACTTATAATATATAATATTTTTTCAGTATCGTTCCATATCGTTCTTAAATTTTTCCAATCCTGCAAGTCAGTTAAATAATCTGCTCCAATATGTATATGACCTCCACATCTCTCGCTAATCGTTTGCCCTGATAAACATAAAGCCTTACAAGCTCCATATATTTCATCTCCTGCTGTACTTGGCGTTAATCCTGATGATGGTACTGCCTCTATTCCATCATCTAAAGTGTCGTCAGGTTTTAGTTTCCATGATAAATTTCCAATAATTCCTGCTATCTCTTCTCTCGAGGCTAAGCCCTCTGATTCTATTTCTATTCCTATTGTCATTTTATCTGGTAAAGTAACTGGTGGCATTTTAGTAAATCTGTCTAGTATTTCTCTAGTTTCATGGTTTAAAACATCACTATTTTCACAATAATCTATAAATTCGGCATCGCCTGTCATTATAATCACTTGAGCTAAAAAAGTACTTTCTAACTCATTGATTTTTCTATTTTTTATATGATTCTTTATATATTCCTTTATGTATCCTGGTTCTTTTTCCTCTACAGTTCTTATCAATTCTATTGCATGAAAATCCTGAATATTAAGTGCTTTCGTTTTCTCTTTGTTTTTTAGCAATTTCTTTATGTATTCTATATCTTTCGTTGCTTTTATTAAGATTACAGCATTGCGACCTTCAATCCCAAGTGCTTGCATTTTTTTTACATTTTCTAACCATTTTTCTTTTATGTACTCTGAATCTCCTGTCTCTTTTATTAAATTTACTGCTCTATCACCATTAATATAAAGCGCTTGCATTTTTTCTACATTTTCTAGGCATTCTTTTATGTATTCTGGATCTTCTGTTGCTTTTATTAAAGCTACTGCTCTATCACCATTAATATAAAGCGCTTGCATTTTTTCTACATTTTCTAGGCATTCTTTTATGTATTCTGGATCTCCTGTTGCTTTTATTAAAGCTACTGCTCTATCACCATAAATACCAAGTGCATGCATTTTTTTTACATCTTCAAGCCATTTCTCTTTTATGTACTCTGGATCTTCTGTTGCTTTTATTAAGGCTACTACTTCATCTACTGCAGAGCTATATATCATATCTTCTATTATTTTTTTTACAATTGATTTATTTGAAATATGTTTACATAATGTCAAACAAAACTTATATACATCTGCATTTTCTACATTATTATTCATATTTTGTAAAAAATAGTCTATTAATCCATTTTTTTCTATATCTTGCATAAAATTTCTATATTTTTCTTCCAAAATCTGTTCATCTACATCTTTAACTGTTGGTGTTGATATACCAAAAAAATGTAGAAACTTTTCATTTTGACCATTAAGTATTTTAAATAGTTTTTTTATTCTTGCTTTATTAGATAGTTTGGCAATTGTCCTTTTAATCACTTTTTTCCACATCTCCATTTATATTTTAACTTTTGTTTTATATTGTGCTTTTAATATGTTTTTTTAACTATATAATACCATAAAAAATACATAATATTAATATTGTAATTTATTTATTATAAAAATTAATATTTTTGTAATGTTTTTTATTAAATTTTACACTGATATATGTATGTCAAATTAAAAACATTATTCTGCCTTGCTTGGTCCTACACGCCTAAACAAGTCTAGAATCTTTTATGGTTCTAGACTTGTTTAGTTTTTAACATTTATATATTATTTCCGTAGTAACTATCTAATAATATTTGTTTTAATTCGCTTACTAATGGTAGTCTTGGATTTGCTGTTGTGCATTGGTCTTCAAATGCTCTATCTGCTAGCATATCAACTTTATCTAGAAATTCTTTTTCGTCTATTCCCGCTTCTCTAAATGTTGCTGGTATTCCTAGGTCTATATTTAATTTTTTTATTTCATTTATTAGTGACCACACGCCTTCTTCGTTTGTATATGCTGGAAAGTTCATTCTTCTTGATATGTCTGCATATTTTTGATCTGCTATAAAATATTCGTACTTAGGGAATGATACAAATTTTGTTGGCTTTTGGCTGTTGTATTTTATAACATATGGTAAAAGGATTGCATTAATTCTTCCATGTGGCAAATGAAACTCCCCACCTATTTTGTGTGCTAATGAATGATTTATTCCTAGAAAAGCATTTGTAAATGCCATTCCTGCTATTGTGCTTGCATTATGCATTTTTTCCCTTGCAACTCTATTACTTCCGTTGTTATATGCTTCTCTAATATTTTTAAACACTAGTTCCGCTGCTTTTTCTGCTAATCCATCTGTATAATCTGATGCCATGTTAGAAACATATGCCTCTATTGCATGTGTTAATACATCCATGCCTGTATCTGCTGTTATTCCTTTTGGTAAGCTCATAACCAAATCTGGGTCTACTATTGCTACATCTGGAGTTAATTCATAATCTGCTAATGGATATTTTTTATTAAGTTTTTTATCTGTTATTACTGCAAAAGATGTTACTTCTGAGCCTGTTCCTGAAGTTGTAGGTATTGCTACCATTTTAGCTTTGTTTCCTAACTTTGGAAATTTATAAGTTCTTTTTCTAATATCCATAAATTTAAGTTTTAAACCTTCAACATCTGCTTCTGGATGTTCATAAAATAGCCACATTCCTTTTGCTGCATCTATTGGACTTCCACCACCTAATGCAATTATTACATCTGGTTTAAATTCCCTCATCATTTGCACTCCTTTATTAATTGTTTCAAATGATGGGTCTGACTCTACATCTGCAAAAATCTCCGAATGAACATATTCTTTTCTTTTTCTTAAATAATATAATATTTTATCTACATATCCAAATTTAACCATTGATTCGTCTGTTACTATAAATGCTCTTGATATATTTGGCATTTTTTCTAAATATCCTATTGAACCTGCCTCAAAGTATATTTTTTCTGGAACTTTAAACCATTGCATATTTACTCTTCTTTTTGCAACCCTTTTTATATTTATTAAATTAACTGATGATACATTTGCTGTTGTAGAGTTTCCTCCAAATGTGCCACATCCTAATGTTAATGATGGCATATTTGTATTGTATATGTCTCCTATTGCTCCATGTGTTGATGGTGAATTTACTATTATTCTTCCTACCTTAACCTTTTCTGAAAATTTTAATATTGTTTGTTCATCTTCTGAATGAATAACAGCTGAATGTCCTAATCCTCCAAATTCTATTAATCTTTCTGCTATATCTATTCCCTCATCTGCGTTTTCTACAATGTAGTATGCTAAAACAGGGCTTAACTTTTCTTTTGAAAATGGATATTCTATCCCTATTCCATTTTCTTTTAAAACTAATACCTTTGTGTCTTTTGGTACCTCTATTCCTGCACCTTTTGCTATTTGATATGGGCTTTTTCCAACAATATCTGCATTTAAGGCACATCCTTTTTCTTCTATAAACATGCTATTTCTTAATATATCTGTTTCCTCCTGTGACATAAAATAGCAACCTGCTTCTTTCATAAGTTTTTCAAATTCCTCATGTATTTCTCTGTCAACTATAACTGATTGCTCAGAGGCACAAATCATGCCATTATCAAATGATTTAGACATTACTAAGTCATTTACCGAAGTTTTTAAGTGCGCTGTTTTATCTATATAGCAAGGAACATTCCCTGGGCCAACTCCCAATGCTGGCTTACCACAAGAATATGCTGCTTTTACCATTCCTGTTCCACCAGTTGCTAATATTAAATTAACATCTGGGTGATTCATCAGCATTGACGTTGCAGTAATAGATGGCTCCTCTATCCATAATATACAATTTTCTGGTGCTCCTGCTTCTACTGCTGCATCTCTTAATATTTTTGCTGCTGCAGTACTACATTTTTGTGCTGAAGGGTGAAAACCAAATATTATTACATTTCTTGTTTTAGCAGCAATTATCGATTTAAACATTGTAGTTGAAGTTGGATTTGTAACTGGTGTTACACCTGCTATTATGCCAACTGGTTCTGCTATTTCCACATATCCTTCTTCATCGTTTTCATTAATTACTCCAACAGTCTTATCATATTTTATACTATGATATATATATTCTGTTGCAAACATATTCTTAGTTATTTTATCTTCATATATTCCTCTATTTGTTTCTTCAACTGCCATTTTAGCAAGTTCCATATGGTGCTCTAATCCTGCCATTGACATATGTTTTACTATATTGTCAACTTGTTCTTGAGTTAAGTCCATATACTCTTCTGAAGCTATTTTAGCCTTTTCCACAAGTTTATCTATCATTTCTTTTATTCTTTGTTTTTCTTCATCAGTAACTTCTACTGCCATATTTTCATCATCCTTTCTGGCAAAAATTCTTTTGTATAATTATTTGCACTTATTGATTATTATATACTAATAAATTTAGATAAGTCAATATTTATTAAGTTATAAGTTTGCTTTAATTTATGGCTTTGTAAATGGTATTTTACTTTATTTTTTATTTACTTTTATTCTTAAATATTATATAATGTTTTATATTATTTTTAAGGGGAGAGTTTTATGATATATGACTTTAAAAAAATAGATAAAAAATGGCAGAAAAAATGGGAAACCGAAGGTACATTTTTTGCTAAGGAAGATCCTTCTTTAAAAAAGTGGTATGGTTTAATTGAATTTCCTTATCCATCTGGTCAAGGACTTCATGTAGGTCATCCTAGAAGTTATACTGCTTTAGATATTATTGCAAGAAAAAAAAGATTAGAGGGTTATAATGTTCTTTACCCTATTGGCTTTGATGCATTTGGATTACCTGCTGAAAATTATGCCATAAAAAACCATATTCATCCTAAAATTACTACTGAAAAAAACGTAAATCATTTTAGAGAACAATTAAAGGCTCTTGGTTTCTCTTTTGATTGGTCTAGAGAAATTAATACCACTGACCCTAATTATTATAAATGGACTCAATGGATTTTCATTCAACTATATAAACATGGACTAGCTTATAAAACAACTATGCCAATTAACTATTGTACTGGATGTAAAGTAGGATTGGCAAATGAAGAAGTTGTAAATGGTGTTTGTGAAAGATGTGGTAGTGAAGTTGTTCAAAAGGAAAAAAGCCAATGGATGCTTAAAATAACAGAATATGCCCAAAGATTAATAGATGATTTAGAGGAAGTTGATTTTTTAGATAAAATTAAAACTCAACAAATTAATTGGATTGGTAGAAGTGAAGGTGCTGAGGTCAAATTTAAAATTGCTAATTCAAATGAAGAATTAATTGTTTATACTACAAGACCTGACACTTTGTTTGGCGCAACATATATGGTAGTTGCACCAGAGCACGAATTTATTAATAAATTTAAAGATAAAATAACAAATTTAGAAGAAATTGAAGAATATAAAAGACTTGCTGCCTTAAAATCTGATTTTGAACGTTCAGAATTAAACAAAGAAAAAACTGGTGTAGAAATAAAGGGAATTAAAGCTATTAATCCATTAACAGGAAAAGAAATTCCTATATGGGCTTCTGATTATGTTTTAATTACTTATGGCACAGGTGCAATTATGGCCGTTCCTGCCCATGATAGTAGAGACTGGGAATTTGCTAAAAAGTTTAATTTGCCTATTATTCCAGTTATAAAACCTGCAAATTCTAATTCTGTTTCAGTTGATAAGGAGCCTTTTACAGATGTAAACTCTGGAGTTATTATTAATTCTGACTTTTTAAATAATTTATCTTGCAAACAGGCAATAAACACTGTTATAAATTATTTAGAGGAAAACAATATCGGTAAAAGAAAAGTAAATTATAAATTACGTGACTGGGTATTTTCTAGGCAACGTTATTGGGGTGAGCCTATTCCTATGGTATATTGTGAGAAATGTGGCTGGAGTCCTCTTCCTGAAAACGAATTGCCTTTGGTACTTCCAGAAATACAGGATTACGAACCTAGTGAAAACGGTGAATCTCCACTTGCAAAGCAAACAGATTGGATTAATACAACTTGTCCACATTGTCATGGTCCTGCCAAAAGAGAAACTGACACTATGCCACAATGGGCTGGGTCATCTTGGTATTATTTAAGATATATGGATCCACATAATGACAAGGAACTAGCTTCTAAGCAAGCTATAGAATACTGGGCTCCTGTTGACTGGTATAATGGTGGAATGGAACATACTACTTTGCATTTGCTATATTCAAGATTCTGGCATAAATTCTTATATGATATTGGTGTTGTTTCAACAAAGGAACCTTACCAAAAACGTACTGCACATGGCATGATTTTAGGATCAAATGGTGAAAAAATGTCAAAGTCTAAAGGGAATGTTGTTAATCCTGACGATATTATAGGAGAATTTGGTGCTGATACTTTTAGAGTTTATGAAATGTTTATGGGACCATTTGACCAAACAGCTCCTTGGTCTATGGAAAGTATCCGTGGTTGTGGTAAATTCTTAGACAGAGTATGGAATTTGCAAGATATGTTAGTAGAAGGTTCTACATATTCGCCAGAATTTGAAAAAATGATGCACAAAGCAATAAAAAAAGTAAGTGCAGACATTGAGGAAATGAAGTTTAATACTTGTATTTCTACTTTTATGACAATGGTTAATGAGTTTTATAAACTAAAAAAAATAAATAAAGCAGAATTTAAAACATTTTTACAATTGCTAAATCCATTTGCCCCTCACGTTTCCGAAGAATTATTTGAAAAAATTGGCGAGAGCAAAACCATTGCAGAAACAACATGGCCTAAGTACGAGGAAAGTAAAACTATAGATAATGAAATAGAATTACCTATTCAGTTTAATGGTAAATTAAGAGCAACTGTCAAAATAGTAAGAGATTCGAATGAAAGTGTTGTTAAAGAAATTGTTCATAATAACCAAACAGTTATAAACAATTTAAAAGACAAAACTATTGTTAAAGAAATTTATGTAAAAAATAAAATTTATAATATTGTTGTAAAATAGTTTGTAATATTTTTGTAATATAAACGTATTTATTTTGTAATGTTTTTATTTGTATTTTGTTGTATAATAATGTTGTAATATGTACTAAGGAGAAATAATAAATGAATATAGAAAAAGAATTAAAGAAAAATGGAATTACAGTTATAGATAAATTAGATACTTTAAGTATCAATACTTTGGCAAAAAACATTGCTCAAAAATTGTGTAGGGCATTCCCTAACCAACGTTTTATAGCACAAAAACTATTTATTGCAATATCAAGAATTCCTATGTATTATGCGGAAATGCCAGAAGGATTATCTGAAGCAAATTATTTTTACAAAAATTCTTCTATATATTTTAGGGCAGGATTATCTCTTGATGAAATAGAAAAATTTGCTATTCATGAGGTTATACATTATTTGCAAGAGGTTAAAGATAAAAGAGGAAATTTAAAGAAATTGGGATTATGTGTATTTACTAGTTCTAAAGAATATGGTATGGCTTTAAACGAAGCTGCTGTTCAATTGGCTACTTCTAAAGCATTAAGACATAATTATGAGATGGTTAAGTATTACGATATTGCTTTTTCTACTACTTCTCCAACTTATTATCCTATACTTTGCAATTTAGTTGCTCAACTTGTTTATATAACCAATGAAAACGACTTTTATGATAGTATGTTTTCTGCAACAACACAGTTTCAACAAAATATAATACAAGCATGTGGTGAAAAAGTCTTCTTTTATGTACAAGATATGTTAGATAGAATTTTGTATGCAGAGGAAAAAATAATTAACTTAAATAATAAATTGCTTAATATTTCTTGTACAGATAGTCAAGCTGCAAAATATGGAAAAAAGATTTCAACATATAAAAATACATTAAAAAAATTGTATTTTGAAACACAAAATATTATTTTTACATCATATTTTGACAATGAAATAAAAAAACTAGTAACTACAGCAGATATAGATGAATATAGATATAAATTATATAATTTTAAAAATTATTTAGGTTCAACTGATGGTTATACATTTTTTAATGATTATTATGTTCAACAAATGGAAGCCTTAGATATCAAGTATGATTCTATTATAAACAATGTTTCTTTGGTTCCTGTAAATACATCAAAATGGCAAAATATATTACATAGCCTGAAAAATGTATTTTCTTTAAAAGGCGAAAAAAGATACAATGTAAATTAGAAAAAGATTCTCTATTGCAAAAGCAATAGAGAATCTTTTTCTAATTTCTATAAATGTACATTATCTTGCGCCATCATCTTCTCTTTCTATGCCTGACACCATTTTTGCTACCATTGTATGTTTATGGTCTCTTGGGTCTCTTGGTCACCAACTGTTTGCATAAAAATTGACCTATACTTTCTGCCGCTTCTCTTCCACTTCTTGCTGCCCATGCTACAGTTGATTTTTCTCCTACTAAATCTCCACCTGCAAATACTTTCTCGTTAGATGTTTGTTTCTTATCATTTATTTTAACATATTTTTCTTGTGTCAGCTCTAGTCCTAGGTTTTTTACAACATTTATTTCTGTTTTTGACCCCAATGCCATTACAACATAGTCCATATCAATTGTGTAATTACTGCCTTCAATTTCTACTGGTGATTTTCTTGTTTCTCCTTCTTTTTGCACAAGTTCTGTTTTTATGCACTCTATTTTTTCTACTTTTTCATTACCTATTATTTGAGTAATATTGTGTTTAAATAAGAAACTAACTCCTTCTTTTTTTGCATCTTCTATCTCTTTTTTTTCTGCCGGCATTTGCTCTTCTTCTCTTCTATATATTATAGTTACACTTTTGGCTCCCAATTTATTAATTGTTCTTGCACAGTCTATGGCAACATTGCCACCCCCAACTACAGCAATTTTTTTTCCAACATATGTAGGGTGGTTATTTAATTCTAATAATTCATTTCCTCCATATACTCCTGTTAATTCTTCCCCTTTTATTTCCATTTTTTTAGTGATGTTTGCGCCTATTGCTAAAAATATTGCATTATACTCTTTTTGCAATTCATTCAAGTCAAGATTTTTTCCAAGTTCCATTCCACATTTTGTTTCTATACCTAGATCTAATATTTTTTGAATTGTATTGTCTAATATACTTTTGTCAAGTCTAAAATTGGGAATACCATTTCTTAAAATTCCACCTAATTGACTATATTTTTCATATATTGTAACTTTAAATCCGTTTCTTCTTAAAAACGCTGCACATGTAAGGCCTGCAGGTCCGCTTCCAATTATTGCGATTTTTTCATTTCTTTCTTGTTCACAGTTAGGAAGTTTGTAATTATTTTTAATTGACATATCTCCTATGTATTTTTCTATATCGCCTATATTTACAGGTTGTCCCTTTATTCCGCGAACACATTTCCCCATACATTGCTTATAATGTGGACAAATTCTTCCACATATTGCTGGCAATACAGTTGTTTCTGAAAGTATTTCATATGCTTCTTCAAGCTTGTCTTGTTTTACTTTTTCTATAAAGGCTGGTATATTATTTTCTAATGGACAACCTTTAGTACATGGTTTTACTTTACAGTTCAAACATTGTTCTACCTTTTCTTTTAATTCAGCTTCCATTTTTTAATTCTTCCCTTCCCAGTCTATATTATTGTCTATATATTTTTTAGCTTCTTTTAAATCTTGCCAAAATTCTATTTTTTTGTTTTCATCTCTTAATAGAGCTGCCGGATGCCATGTTGGCATATATTTAATGCCGTTTTTCTCCATCCAATTTCCACGTACCGCAGTTATTCCATACTCTTTTCCTAATATATTCTTTAATGCTGTACTTCCTAATAACACTATAATTTTTGGTTTTATTAGTATTACTTGATTTCTTAAATAATTTAAACACGTTTGTGCTTCATCATCTTCTGGTACTCTATTTGATGGTGGTCTACACTTTACTATATTAGCTATATATACATCTTCTCTATTAATCTCTAATGCTTGAAACGCATTATTCATAAGTTGCCCCGCTTTTCCAACAAATGGAATTCCTTGCTTATCTTCATCTGCCCCTGGTCCTTCTCCAATAAACATTAACCTAGCCTTTTTATTTCCTTGTCCAAATACAATATTGGTTCTATTTGTGCATAATCTGCATTTTTTACATTCTAAAATACTTTTTTCTAAGTCTTCCCAATTATCATACATTTTCTTCGTCTCTTTCTATTTTTTTATTTCGATTATTGCCATATTCCTTCCAGAATTTTCTCCAGCTTTTCTATATGAGTGTAGCAAATTGCTATTACATACTGTGCATATATTGCTGTCTATTATATTTTCTTCTATTAATCCCAACTTTTTCAATATGCATTTATTTATTAATACAGTATCTATATAATACTTATTACGTTCATGGTCTTTTTTTATTATATCATTAATTTCTGGCAAATTACTATATTTATTATAAAATATATCTTTTACATCTGTATCAACCTCAAAATGACACCTTCTTATGCTTGGACAAATACAGCAAATGATATCTTCTGGATTGCATTTAAATTCATTCATCATTTTTTCTACTGTTATTTTAGATATTCCCTTTTCTGTTCCCCTCCATCCTGAGTGAACATTTGCTATTACATTTTTATTTGGATCATAGAAAAGCAAAGATATACAATCAGCTGAAGTAGAAGCCAACGTTACATTTTTGATATTAGTTATTAATCCATCAACTCCGTCTAATTCTTGCTTACCTTGTATTGTCAAAACATTATCTGTATGTTTTTGCATAGGTTTTATAATATCTGTAAATTCTAATTCCTTAGAAATATTCTCGTAACTTTTCAACATTATTGGATTATTTTCTGTTTTAAAGTTCAATTGCCCATCACTTTTCAATGTGTAGCAATGGGCAATGTTTTTATATTCTAGCAATCTTTTAAATTGTATATATTCCACATTATCCGTTTTTACATGAACAATGTTTTTATTTGATAAATTCATTTTTATTATGTTCCTTTCAAAATGTTATTTTAAATCTATAACAGAGCCTATAATTCCTGCATCATTTCCTAAGCTAGCTAATTTTATTTCTGGCATAAATTCTTTATTAAATACATATTTTTTATTGTAATACTCCTCTAAAAGTTTATTATATAATATGTTTTTGTAATATACAAATCCACCTCCTGTAGCTATGGCTTGTGGCTCAAATAAGTCTATTATGTTTGATAAACCAATTATTAGGTTTTGTATATATTCATTTATCTCTTTTTTTACTTTCGTATTTTCTTCGTTTTCTTCTATGATTGTCAATAGTTCTTTTCCTTCAATTTCCTCTTCCAGTTTTAATATTTCTCTTATGTTTTGTTTAAATCTTTTTATAGAACAATATGTCTCAAAACATCCATATTTACCGCAATTGCACTGTTTTCCATGTTTTTCTATTATCATATGTCCTATTTCAAATCCCGTATTTTTTTTAGGTACTAATAATTTATTATCTAGAAAAACTCCTGCTCCTATTCCTGTACCCAAACACAAAAATACGGCATCTTCATATGTTTTTAGACTTCCATATATTTTTTCCGCCATTGCTGCGCATTTTGCATCATTCCTAACAAGTATTGGTACATTATAATATTGTTGCAATTCTTTAGTTATATTAAATTCTTTTATTCCCAAATTTACAATCTCATATATAATACCATTTTTAGCATTGCCAGGGGTTGCTATTCCTATTAATTCTACGCTTTCCTTTTTCTTTACTTCTTCTATATAGTTTACAATATATTTGGTTATAAATTCCTCTATTTCAATAATATTACTACTTATTTCTACTTCTGTTTTATTTATTATTTTGTCTTTATTTACTATTCCGATTGCAACATGACTTCCACCTATATCTACACCAATTTTCATCTTTTTCATTCCTTTTTTACATATAATAAAATATATAATAATTTGTTATTAAAAGCATTATTATATTTGCAATACACATATAATAAGCTATAGGAATCTGTAATTGTGTTTTTTTATCTGTTTTTACATACCTTGTTTTTTTATTTGCTATTTTGCTTATTAGCAATTTAAACCCTATAATTAGCAAAGTATAATTTACTGTAAAGAAAAATACACCTTCATATGTAAATAATATCATTATCATAGATAACATTAATATGTTTAATGTATAGCTTTGTTTTGCTTTTCTCTTCATATATATGGTATCTGCTATTATTAATATGCAGATTATAAATAAATATATAATGTATCCATATACTGTTTTATTCTTGTCGGCAATATATGTATATATCATGTATATTGCCATTAATAAAAATCCTAATAATATCATTTTTTTATCTATTCTATGCTCTTTTTTATCTATTTTTGCAATTACAAATAGTGTAGCAATGTAAAATGTGGCAAATATAAAATTTATTAACATATCAGTATTTATTGTTTTTATATTTAATTTAATAGATATAGAAAATAAAATAAATATTATTCCACTTAATATTGCATTAACTATATATGGCCTTTTTCTTGTTACCTTTTCCTTTAGTGTTGTTTTAACTATTAATGTTGTAAGAGTTCCTAAAATTGCACCTATTATAAATATTGTTAAATATAATATTACATTCATCTTTTGCTCCTTTTTAGGGTTATTTAAATAATAGTCTTATTTAAATAACCCCTCCTTTATCTTATAAATACTATTCCTATTATTATTAAACCTATTATTATTCTATAAATTGCAAAAACTTTAAAGCTTCCCTTCCTTAAATAATTTAATAAAAATTTAATTACTAAAATTCCAACAATAAAACTTGTTACTACTCCTATCCAAAATGATAAACTTGTTAATGCCAAGTCTCCTAAGCTGAAAATTACTGCTGCTGCTGTTATTGGTGTTGCTAATAGAAAAGAATATTTTGCAGCACTTTCTCTATCTATTTTTAGCCATCTTGCTACTGTCATAGTAATTCCAGAACGTGATACTCCCGGAAATGCAGCAGCTAATGCTTGTGATATGCCTATTAATATAGACTGTTTTAATGTTATTTTTTCATATTTTACTATTGATTTAGAATTTTTGTCTACCCAGTATAATAAAATGCCCATAACAATTAAAGCAATAGCTATTAATATCATTTTTAGGTTTAAATTGTCTCCTATTATTTTGCTTGAGATTTTATCTAATATTAAGCTTAATATTCCCGCTGGTATTGTTGCTATTACTAATTGCCAAAATATTTTTCCTTCTATCGTCTTTTCTTTTTTTACTACTTGCTTATAGCCTCCCACTATTAACTTTATCCAATCTTTAAAGAAATATACTACTATTGCCAATAGTGTTCCCACATGTAGTGCAACATCAAAAGAATCTGGCATCGATTGCCACTTTAATAGCCAAGGAAATAAATTTAAGTGTGCTGAGCTTGATATTGGTAAAAATTCTGTTAATCCTTGTATTACTCCTAAAATAATTGTTTGTATTATTGTCATTTGTTATCGTTCCTCTCTTTTATTATATTATATATTGTTTCTTTTATATATTCTGCTGAACTTATTGGTGCTATTTTGCCAGGTATTCCTAGCGCCCATATTGTTTTTATATTTAATTGTCGTGCAACTTCAAAATCTATTCCTCCAGGTGCTGATGCAACGTCTATTAGCAGTGTATTTTTGTTTAGCAGTTCTAGCCTTTTTTTATTTAATATCAAAACTGGTACTGTATTTATTATTATATCAAACATATCTATTTTTTTGTTTAGTTCCTCATATTTTATGCTTTTGCTTCCATATGCTTCTATCCAAGTAATGTCTTTCCCTCTTGCACTGCAATACACATTAGCCTTAAATGCTGTCAATCTGTCTACAAGTATTTTTCCTATTCTTCCATATCCAATTATTAATATATTACTATTATATAGGTTTTTCTGCGTTTCTTTTATTGCTATTTCTATTGTGCCTTCTACCGTAGATATAGCATTTAATATAACCAGCCTTTCGTCTTTTAATATGTCTATTGTTTCTGTTTGTTCTAATATCTCTGCAGGTACTGAACCTCCTATTAGTAATTTGTCTCTAATTTTGTTGGCAAGTGTTTGTATTTCTAATTTTTGGTTTGTATAATGTGTACATATGTATTTTCTATCTTTAGTAAATGGCGTTGGTCCTATTATTATTTGGTTTTGCAATGCTTCGTCTAAATTATTATGGATTTTTAAATTATCATTCTTTTTTTCAAAATCCAACAACTCCTCACAATTTTCAAATCCCCACGCTTTTATTTTATTTTTATCTTGTGCTAACAGTTTAATTAGTTTTACAGTTCTTAAATCTCCACCAATTATTGAAATTTCCATATTCATTCTCCTTTTATATTAATTTTAGTAATTTCTTCGAAGTGCAGGCGATTAAAATCGCCCCTACATTTTTCATAGATTACTTTACACTATCATATTAATTATATAAAAAGAGTTTTTAAAATATGTCTATCTTTCTCTGCCTTTATATTTTTGATTTTCTAATACATTTCTCATCATTTTCAAATCACTATTATTTAATTTTCCTACTATTGAGCAAGTGTTTTCTAAATGCTTTTGAACTTTTTGATCAATTGTTAGTTTTCGTTGTTGTTTTTTTCTATATTCTGCTGGTTTTTCTATATTGTTCTTTATGGGAATAAATATTGTGTCCTTTTCCATTTTTTCATATAATTCTGGTTCTATTTCTACCGCAACTTTCATATAATTTATGGCTTTGTCTTCATCACCTTTAAGCATTGCTATTTGTGCTAAATAGTAATATGAACCTGATTCAAGTTCTTTATCTTTTAAACTTTCAAATAAGTACATCTCGGCTTCATCTAGTTCTCCATATATTATGGCAATTTGCGCTAAACTTAATTTTGCGTGATATAGCAAACTATTTAATTCTGCTGCTTTTTCATAGTATTCTTTTGCTCTTTGAAAATCATTTAGCATTGTATAAGCTATTCCTAAGTTGTAATAAAGATTATAGTTGGCCGGATTATATCTTAGCGAATTTGTATATGCTGATATTGCTTCTTTGTATCGTTCTTGTTCTATCAATATGTCTCCTAATAATTCAGTACACTTAAAATGCTCCGGTTTCTTCTTTAACACATCTTGTAACAGTTCTATTGCCTCATTATTTTTTCCTTCTGCATGCATTAAATTAGCAATATTATAATTTATTTCTATTTCCTTTGGACTTATTTCTATTGCTCTTAAATATTCTGAAACTGCATTTGAGATTCTTCCTTCTTTTTCATATACTTCTGCTAAAAGTTTATGGCCTTCAAAACTCTCGGGATATTTGTTTATTAATGTAAGCAAATATCTTTTAGCTTCTGTTTCTTTTCCCATTTTTAGCATCAAATTTGCTAAAAATATATTCAACATCTCTGGAAAGTCTATTTTTTTTCTTTTTTCCAATCCAAATACTACAACTGGTAGCATTATTGATAATATAAATGCAATTAATTTTAATGTCACATTTGTACCTTCTATAAAAATTAGTTCTATAAAATTTATTAAAATTCCAATAAATTGCATTAATAATATGTATAAATACTGTGTGTTATTTTTTTTTATCATTTTAAAGAACATTGTTATAAACATGACAACAGCTATTATATTAAATATAATTTCAAATATCATATCTCCTCCAATATTTTATTTTTCAAACTTTTGGTTGTATCTTTCCATGCATTCTTCTATTATCTTTTCTGCTTCAGTTCTTCCTAATATTTGCTCTATTGTGGTAGTTTTTCCTTCTAATTGTTTATATACTTCAAAAAAATGCTTTATTTCTGCTGAAATCTGATGTGATACTTCTGAAATATCATTGTATTCATTTAAAAATGGATCTTTTTTTGCTACTGCAATTATTTTTTCATCATATTCTTCTCCATCTATCATTATTAAAACACCTATAGGATAACATTCTACTAGCGTAAGTGGAATAATATTTTCTTGGCAAAGTACTAGTACATCTAATGGATCATTATCTCTTGCATATGTTCTTGGAATAAATCCATAATTTGCGGGATAATGTGTAGATGTATATAATACTCTATCTAGTTTTAGCATACCTGTTTCTTTATCTAATTCATATTTGTTTTTTCCACCTTTTGATATTTCTATTACACCTATAAAATCATCTTTTTGTATTCTTTCTTTTGCTATGTCATGCCATATATTCATAATCGTATTCCTTCTTTCTATTCCAATATTTTAAGTCAAATTTCCATAAATGTCTACACATATACATTATTTTTTTATTTTTTTTATATTTGTATTGACAAATCTACCCACATCGTATTATAATATAACTTGTCAGTTCAAATACGCAGATGTGGCGGAACTGGTAGACGCACAGGACTTAAAATCCTGCGGTTGAATAAACCGTGCCGGTTCGATTCCGGCCATCTGCACCAAATAGATGAAAATATAGAGTAGCAAGGATTTTGAGAAATCAGCTACTCTATATTTTTTTGATATTTTCAAATATTGGCTTTTTTATTGTAAAAAAAAATAATAATTGATATAATAAGTTTAGATTTGGAGAAAGTAATGGAAATATATTTAGATAAATTAGATAGTATAACACAAACTAAATATCAAGAATTTAAAGAAAAAGTCGAAGAATTACTAGCATTTTATCAGGAAACAGATCCAGAAAGATATAATTTGGTAAAGGATAAAATAGAACAAACAAAAGATAACTGGGATACCACAATAGATTTAGTTAATGGTAGTTCTAGAGATAGTGTAGATATTTCACAATTATTAGCCTATGAATACTGTTTAGCAAGTGAAAGAATTACAGATGGTAAAGTTACTTTTGAAGCTATGTTAGATAAACTATTTGACGGTGTTAAGAAATTTAGAATTGGAAATCCTGTTCCTGGTATGGATGATGAATGCCTATATGGAAAAGGTTTTGATGATCCTACTGCTATACCAGTTACTTCAAAGTTATATAGAATGGTAATGAATGCTGGAGCACAACATTTAGATTATTTCAGAGATGGAAGTTTTACAGGTGCTGTTTTTATATATGAAAGAGGAACAATAAAAGGGTTTGCAAAGGATGAAAATGGTAATCCTGTAGATATGAAAATTGATGGTATTGATTTTAGTGATTTAAGTAAAGGACAATCTTTATTAACTAATTTAAGACAAACAGCATTCCATGAATGGACACATAATGCAGAGAAACAAGTTATTGATAGTACAAGTCCAACTATTGATTATGAATATCAAAGTGAAGATGGAAAAACATATAGAAATTATGAAAGAATAAATAGTTATGTTACATCAGAAAATATTGGAAATCTTCAAGAACCACAATACATAATAAGTACACAAAGAGATTCACAAGGTAATAGAAAAAGATATTTTCAAGATAAAAATGGAAATTTAAGACCATTAAGTGAGGTAGATTTTGGACTAGAGAAAAAACAATTAGGAACAGAATATTGCTTTTCTTCAGGTCTTACGACAAGAGAGGTATTGCCTAATGGAGAAACTAGAATGCATAATATTATAACAGAGGGATTTGTTGAAGAAACTGCAAGAGCAATGATAAGAGCAATTGATCCACAAGTAAGAGATATTGATGAGGAAAAATATCCTGAATATGTAGAAATGGCAAAAAGAGTTATAGAATCAAGAGATGTTAATTTGGGAGAAAATGAACAAGGACAAACTTATGCAGATTTTTTAATGCATTCAAGTGAATTAAAAAGAGATTTAGAATCAAGAACAGTTGTATTAGACGATGGTAGTAAAGTTGATGGTTTGCATTATATATCCAATTATGCAGACAGAGTACAAAGCAAACAAACCAGAAAATCACAATTTTATAGAAATATGCCTAATGTGGCAGGAAAATTGAACTTATCTAAAGCACAAATAGACGAAGTAAGACAGTCTAATCTATGGCAAAAAAGAGTATTAACTGAGGATGAACAAAATTATTTAAGGACATTATTAGTTGGAGAAAACCCAAATAATCAAGCCTATGTTGATACAGTGGTCGCAGACTTTGTTGATATTTTAGGAGAAGAAGCAGAATTCTTTGATGGAATTGCAGAAAAACTAGGATATTCAGATAGAACAATTGAGGGACAAAAAGCTACGCAAGAATTGGTGCAGGAATCTATAAAAGGTGTACCAGATTTAACAGTATTAGATGAAATAGAACAAGTAAAAGCAAGACAACAGAGAGCAATTTCTAACCAAAGAGAAAGTCAAGAAAATACACAAAACATATAGGAGATTTATGTATGGTTGATAGTAAATATGGAATAGCATATAGCGAGGTTTTAGAAATATTAAAACATATCCCAATAGAAGATTATAATAAAATACCAAGAAATGAAATAGAACTGTTTGAAACCTATGCAGATAAAGATTTTACATTTAATTATGATTCAAGCAAAACATTAGAGGAGCAAAATGTTTCAAATATTACAAAAGGGATTATAATACTTTTATTTAGAGATTATTGGGCAACTGAAATCCAAAGGAATAAAATAGTTGCAAAACAGAATTATGATAGAGTTAAGCTAGAGGAAAAAAAGAAAGAAATATATAATCCAGATAACATTTTTATTAACAATCATAAGAACTCTTTAGTAGATATTCCAGAAAACAAGCAAGAAAAGTCATTAGTTAAAATTGATGATATAAAGTGGTATAAAAAAATTTGGAATAGAATCAAAAATTTCTTTAAAAAATAAGAATTTTATTTGACTTTTTCATATAATCTGTGTAAAATAAATACAGGAAATGACAAATCCACAAACGTGGTTTTGCCGAGATAGATTAAAAATTCACATCTAAATCGCCAAATTACAGATGTGAATTTTCTTTTTATTTATGTAGTTGCTTATCAACCCAGTTTTTATACAGAACTGCTGTCAAGGCAACGTTTAATGTTAAAGATAACATAAAGGATATTATAAAAAATAGTATCACTTTAACCATAAACATCACCACCTTTCCTACGAAGATTCGTAAAATTGGTGTCAAAACCACATCTGCTTATTATCATTCCCTATGTCAGCTAGTATAATATAAATTTTACAATAAAGCAATAGAAAAAGAACAAAATTTCGTAAAACTTTTTTCCGAAATTTACTTGATTTTTATATAATAATTTGGTAATATATTTATAACTTGAATGACTATTTAGTCATTCGTCAAGAGAGCTAACGAGTTGTAAATGTCTACGTCGTTGGCACCAAAATATCAGGTTAGAAAACAAATTTCTAACCTGTATTTTTTTGCATAATTTCGGCAAAAGTGCCAATTTTATAGGTGCTTTGGAACAGTTCTAAAAAGTTCCAAAAAATACCCAAAAATTAATATAAAATGTCGAGATTGCATGTCGGGACAAATTTTAATCTTTGATAGTTCTATCAATTACTCCCTTATTTATTATTATTCCTTCTGATTATCAGAAAGGATGAAAAAAAAAGAAAAACCAGATGAAAATTTTTATAAAATACTAAATGATTTAAGAGGTGTTGCGGTAAATATAAATCAACTTGCAAAAGTGGCGAACACTTATCAGTATGTTGATGATAATAAATATTATCCACTTGCCAATAGAGTTAATGATATGATTGATGATTTACAAAAGTTTTATCTTACACCTACTAAAAAAAAATAGGAGAATTTATGGCAGTAACTAAATTTTTATCAAGAAAAACAAGATTAGATATGATAATTAAATATATTATGAATGGGGAAAAAACTGAAAAAAACAAGGTATTTGGTAGCGAGAACTCTTACAGCCTTATACCTCCACCGAATATTCAAGTATTCGGTGGTTTCTTTTTATTTTAGATTATTTTGATCAATCCAATGCAAAAATTCCATATTTCCACCTTTAATTTCATAATACGAAATTTCAGCTATTTCATAATCATGTATTTTCTTGATTTCATTTTCTATTTCAGTAAATAAGCTTTCTTTTGTTTATATTCATCGCATTCTTCTAATTCATTATTCCACCAATATTTGGAATGAACTTTAGAAAGTTGACATCCAGCTACTAATCTTTTTTCTAGTAATGTATCTACAATTTTATTTGCTATTTCTTCCTTATCACAAAATGTTGTTACAATTATATATTCATTTAGCATTGATTTTCACTCCTTAAATTTAATATTAATATTTCAGCATTCTGATAAGTTGTAGAATTTTCTCCATATCTACTTTTGATATCTTCAAGTCTTTTGGTATAGCCAACATCATTACCATATTTATCAACCTGCATATCTGTCTTATTTAATATTGTTAAAAACAGTGATGTGTACTCTGTGTTTATATTGCCATGATAATAAAATTCTTTCCAATACTTATAATTATTTCTTTTTAATATTTCTCCGCCAATATGTGCATGATTAGAATTGTTTCCATATTCATAACCAATATCATGATTAAATCCTAATACAAATAAATCTTGTAATTCACTATCATTTAAGTTGTATTCTCTTCCTATTTCAACCATTTTTCTAGCAACAGCCAAGGAATGTTTTAATCTACTTTCATCCATAGTTTTCTCCATATATCTTATTTAATAATTTTACATTTAGTTTTTACATCCAGCTCTCCACAATTAGTTTTGTAGTAATCAAAAAAGATAATATCCATATTTCTTTTATCAATATTCTTATTTATATTTATTATTGGTGTATATAATACATCATACAGTAAATATTCAGATCCAATCTTATTAAATCCAAGTCTTTTATAAAATTCAAATCTTTTTATAGTAATTGGATTGTTTATATTTTCTTTTTCAATTTCTGCAATTAGTCCCTTACCATCAGTAATCTTATTTCCTAGAATTTGCATAGCTTTTGTTCCATATCCTTTGTTTTGAAATTCATTAAATATAGCAAAGTAATCTATATAAAATGGATAATTGTTACTCAATTTTTCCAGCATAAAAAATCCAATAGTTACATCTTTTAATAAAATTTTATAGAACTTCTCAATTCCATTTTTATAAGTTCTTTCTATTTTTTCCAAATCTCTTTGTTCATCTTCAGGAAATAATCTAATATATTTAGCATAGATATCTTCCTTAAATTCATTTAGTGTTATTTCAACTACATCAATCATTATAAACTCCATTATTATTTTAATGTATTTTTTATAAAATTAAGTATTTATTTAATATTTTTCTCCCATATTTTTCTTATATATTTTAACGACAATGTCGATAGTGTAAAGCCAATAACAGGAACTAATGAGCTTAATAGTATATTAGAGTAATTTCTTACTATGTATGAATAAGCAATTACAACGATATATGTTAATATGCAAATACATATTTTCCTAGTCCAACAAGTTTCCCACTTTTTATCTAATTCAACTCTTGCATTTCTAATTTTAATATTTTCAATATCTTTTTCTAAATCTTTTAATTCCATTTTAAACCTCTTTATTTAAAAATATTTTTTCTGCTTCAATTACCTTAGCATTATTTTTTCTTAATGTCAATGGGGACGGAGTTTTTTGACAACATAAAAAGTGAAATGATAGATAAATTTCGACAAAGATTTTAAAATAATATGGTTGTCAAAAAATTCTATCCCCATTGACATATTATTAAAAATTTACCCACTCCCTGAAAAAATTGAGTTTAAAGATTATAAAATACCAATTACAAAAGAAATGAAAATATCATTGAAACATTTAGATAGTTTAAGTCAGCAAACTATTTTGCTATCTGAAAATAAAATTAATAATTTAGAAGAACTTAAATCTTTTAGGTACAATTTAGAGGAGAAAGTACGAATTTTAAAAGGTAAAAGAGAAAATTTATGGCGAAAAAGAAAACGAGAAACAAATCCAGAAATTAAAGAAAAGATTACGCACGAAATTGGCGATTTAAAGGTTTTAATTAAGAAAACCAATAAAAGATATCGTCAACTGCTATGAAATTGAAAATAGGACTATTCTGCTTAAAAATCAACTTGAAATTGAAAAATCAAAAGAAGTTGTTAAAGACAAGAAAAAGGATAGGTCAAGAATTAGATAATATTATTTTTAGTAATTGTATTTCTGAGTTACTTGATAAAAAGAGTAAAAAATGGTAATATATAATCATAGTTATTTTGATTGTAAAGGAGACCAATATTATGGAATTAACATATAAAAAAATTGAAGAAAAGGACAAAGGACAATTATTTCAACTTATAGATATAGTATTAAGTGGATTACCAGACCAAAATCATTTTATTCCATATGAACAATGGGAATTAGATAGTATGTTTGATGAAATAAATTATGCACCATTATATGGAGCTTATGATGGTAATAAACTTGTGGGAATGGCACAATTATATGTTTCACAAGATATGTTAGAAGATTTTAAAAAGGAATTCAATTTAACCCAATATAAAGTATGTGAGTTAGGTGGAAATTTAGTATTGCCAGAATATAGAGGATTAGGAATTACAACTAAATTACAAACACTTGAAATGAATCTTGCAAAAGAATTGAACTTTGACTATATTATTTCAATGGCACATCCTGATAATGTAGCAAGTTGTAAAACATTAGAGAAAATAGGACTAGAGTTTGTAAAGGAAACAAGACTATCAAATGGATTTTTAAGAAGACTATATATGAAAAAAATTAATTAAAAGTATTAGAAAGAAGTGAAAACATGGAAAATAAAGTAGTATTAGTTACAGGTAGTTCAAGAGGTATTGGTAGAGCAACAATTATTGAATTTGCAAAAAAAGGATATAATGTAGTTATTAATTATATAGATAGTGAAAAAGAGGCAAAACTTAAATTTATTGATGGTAATTTTGAATTTAACAATGAAGAAGATGCTAAAAAGTTAAAAGAATATGTTGAGAAACAATATGAAATTCAGGCAATGATTGTAGAAATGGATGTTTCAAACGAAGCAGAAATAAAAAATGGAATAAAAAAAATTATTGATAGATTTGGTAAAATAGATGTACTTGTAAATTGTGCAGGTATAGTTTTTGATAGAGATATTTATAAAGCAACAGTATCTGAATTTGAAAATACAATTAGAGTAAATATTTTAGGTGCATTTATTGTATCTAGAGAAGTTTCTAAATATATGGGAAAAGGAAGTTCAATTATTAATGTATCGTCAACAAATGGAACAAAGGTTATTGCACCAGAGTCTATTGACTACAATATTTCAAAGGTTGGATTACAGAGTTTAACAAGGGATTTGGCATTTCAATTTAAACCAGATATAAGAGTAAATGCTATAGCTATTGGATGGGCTGATACAGATATGAATAAAGACTTGCCAAAAGAATATATAGCAGAAGAAAACGAAAAAATATTTTTAAATAGATTTGCTACACCAAGTGAAATAGCTAATACAATCTATTTCTTATCTAGCGAAGAAGCAAGCTATATTAATGGAGAAATCCTTACAATTGATGGCGGATATTAATATGTTTTTAAAGTAAAAGAGTCGAATAAATGCAGTTATTCATTTATTCGACTCTTTCTTGATTTCTTTCAATAAAATCATTTAAGGTTAGTGAATAATATCGTTCACCTGCTTTTTTGAATCCATTTTTCATAGCAATTTTAATGCTAGCTTCATTATCATCTGATATTTCTAATTTAATATTTTGTATTGATGTTTTATTTGCATCTGGAAATTTAGCCGAAATGCAATCTATTCCATCGAATTCTTTTCCGTCATAAATTTGTCTAATGATTTCTTCTAGAACTACAGTACCTATGCCTTGTCCTTGGAACTCATCTTTTATCCAATAATCCATGCTTAATGAATAAGGTTCTAAAACTGAAACAGGAACTCTTCCAACGATTTGTCCAGAATTATTTAAGATAAAATATTGTGAATCTATTCTAGAATTGCTAGAGCCTAATTGCCTATTTCTTATGCTCCTACGATATAAATATAACTGCTCTCCATTTTTGGTTAGCTTTGGAATCTTTATCTTTTTATCAATATCATCCATGTCAAAACTATAAAACTTATCACTAATATCCATTTTTTTACTAATATCTTCATCTGATGGAAATGGATCTTGTTCTTTATTAGTTATATCAACTTTTAAGCTATTTAAAAACTCTTCTTTTCTACTAGGATATAAAGTAGGAGGAGCAACATCTTTTTCAGATAATTCTTTCAAATTTTCTTTTTTATAGACTACTCCAAATTGTGATTCATTTCCATAATCATAAACAGTTCCACCCATTCTTTCATAAAATCTTTTAGCACCTTCATTATCTTTTTTTAATCTTAATGTATATAAATCTCTGTCAGGAAATTCATGGTGTATCTTTTTAAACAGCCCTTTAAATAAAACAGCACCAATTTTAGTACCTGTTAGATTTTTTCTTGTATGAAGTTCATCAAAATATATTTTATCTGATTCTGCTTCGCATAGCATAGTACTTAAAGCAAAATCTCCTAAGCAACAACTTACAAGCATTTGCTCCCAATGTTCTGATGTTTGGTCTTTATATTGAAGCTGTAAGTCTTCAAAATTAGTTATTACAACATATTTGATAAAAGCATCAATAAAGTTTCCTACATTTTTAGCCTCTTGTACTGCATATTGTAGCCCTTTTTTAAGATATTCTAGATGTTGTGTATCTAATTTGCTCTTTGTATAATCAAAAAAGGCTTTTTCATTATCGATAGAAGATTGTACATTTCCAAAATACTTCATCATACCTTTTCCACTCATATTTTCCATACAATCATTACTCATTATCTGTTCTAATATATTACTTATTTGTTTTTGAGTATACCCTTGTTGTAAAAGCATCTCTGCAAAATCATAAAACCATCCAGTATATATTTTTAAACCTTTAAATTCTGCACATTTATTATCAATTATTTGTTTTAATTCTTCCATATTTATTAAATCCTTTTTAACAATTTTTATTTATATATTTTTTAAAATCATTTAATATATTTATAAATTCATTTGGTAAATATTTTATCGCTTTTTCTAATATATCTTTAGGAATCAATTTATAATATGCTTCTGCTATTGATGAATTTATTGTAGTAATAGTATCTGTATCTCCACCAAAAGATACCGCATTTCTAATACTATCCTCATAGTCAGTCGAGTTAAAGAAAGCAATTAACGCAGGTCTTACAGTTTCTTTTGCATCTGATGTATAGGTGTAATAGTTTTTATATGAATCTATATTTTCATGTAAATCATAATTATAATTACCTTCAATATAATTCAATACTGCCTCTTTAGTATAATTATTTTTAAATAGAAATATAGAAATTGCAACAATTTCGGATGCTTTAATTGCTCCTTCTTCGTTATGAGTAGGCATAATAGCTTTATATACTAATTCTTTAAGTTCTTCTATATCTTTAGCATACCATCCAATAACAGCAGACCTCATTGCACCACCATTGCCAGATGATTTTCTGTATTCATCATTTACATTTGTAACCCAATTTACAAAAGATTCTCCATAGATAGTTGGGTTTTTATCTGGATATTTCTCATAAAATGATTTTAAAACTCTTATCATTTCATTAGATTCATGATTTGTATGCAATAACCAATATATAGTTGCAAAAGATAGAATAGTATCATCTGAAAATTTGCTTCTATCTGTAAACAATTCAAAGTCTTTTGTTTTTAAATTATATTTTTCATTTTCGTGAGTATATGAATTGCCAATTATATCTCCTACATAAAATCCATCCATATCTTAATCTCCAATATTCATAGTTAACGTTAAGTTAAAATCATCAAATCCATTTTTCCTATAAAAATCTATTGCATTTTTATTTTTTGAACTTGCAACCACTTTTAAATTGCTGATATTATTATTTCTGCAATAATCTTTAAAAGTATTTATTAGTTTTTTGCCAATGCCATATAGTCTGTAATTTTCTTGTATAAACATATTATTAATTTCTCCATAGTGTATTTCTTCATAACTACCTTTTTCATTTATTGAACCTGCTAAATAGCCAATAATTTTTTCTTCTAATGTTGCGACTATAACATATTGATTTTTGATTAAATCTTCGAAATATTCTTTGCCATCTTCTGTTAATGCCCAATTCAAAACTAAAGTTGTGTCATAATTTTCTTTTTCCAATTTAAATAATTCATTATTTAAATTTTGGATGTAGCTAACATCTTCCAAAATTGCTTTCCTAATTATTATATTTTCCATATAAAATTCCTTTCTCTAATAAAAAATATATATAATTTCATATATTATTTTGCAATATATTTTTGGTTTCTATTTCTTGGTTGTTCTGGTATTGTGAGTTGCAATGAACCATTTTCTAATAATGGATTTATATAATTTTTCTTAAATGTTGTAATATCCTTAAATCCAAAATGAATTGTAATTTCTTTTAGTGTTTTAGCTTTTTTACAGAAATTTATAAGTTCTTTTTCTTGTGGTTTATTCTTAATTTTCTTATTGGTTTTCTTATCGGTTTTCTTATCGGTTTTCTTATTGGTTTTTTCATCATATTCAAATGGATTTTCTCTATATTTAAATGAAACTCTTAAAAAGTGATCCATAAATATAAAACAGCTTTTATCATAAGCATCAAGTATTCTTAAAACACCAGAGCCAATATTTTCAATCAAATCAACATCTTTAAAAACTCTTATAAGATCTTTATTTCTTGGAGCAGTAACACCTTCTAGAAATTCTTCTTGTGATAATTCTTGAGGAAGTCCACCACCAGAAGTAATCTCAATTCTATCAGAATATAGTTCAACAATAGGGGAAGTGTTATAAGTATAATCACTATGAACTATAGCATTGATAACCGCCTCTTTTAGGGCTTTGCTATCTATCATTTCGACTTCTTTTCTGCCATTATATTCAATTTTTGCATAAACAGTATTTTCTGCAACTAATCTCTCTAAAATTCTATGAGTTGCTGTAATTATACAACAATAACCATACTCGTGATTTTCAATTAGCTCCATCTTATTAGTTCCTAAATATTTAACTAATTTTATTGATATATTGTTCTCATCAGCAAGTAGGAAAGCATTATAGTTATACTTACCATCACTGGTTAAGAGATTTAGATTTTTAGCAAAATTATCATTAAGTTTCATGCCATTTTCTTCATAATAGATTTTTAATTGCCTAAAGGTTAAGTCTTGTCTAGGCGATTCTAATTCTTTTAAAGAAGTTTTAACTCTTCTAGAGTACATTTCATCTATCATATCAAATGTCATTTGTTCCTTACCACTACCAATTCTAATATAACAACCTTCAGGAGTTCTTCCTTTTTTTCTTAAATAGTATGGTTTTTCTGTTCCACTAGATATAACTACTTTAATTATTTGTTTGTCATCAATATCTTCTACTATTACATCAAATAGTCCTAGAGTAGAGGGTTGGATATTATTTTTTATTCTATCTTTTATTTGTAATTGTGTTAAATCAATATCTTTAACACCAACTACTTGTCCATCTTTTCTAATTCCAACATAAATTATGCCACCTTCTCTATAATTAAGAAACGCAATAACTTCTTGCTCAAAATCTTCATTTAGTTTTTCTTTGTTTTCTATACGATTTGTTTCAATATTAGCCATAAGTTCCTCCTAAATATTATTTTTTAGCATAGTAGCACTATTTCCATTAACAATCCAAACTTGTAAATTATTAATTTTATGATTTTTAGTATTTTTTATTTTAAAATACAAAGGTTGTTCAGGAATTAAATCTTGAGCCATTGATCTTATTCCTTTACAATTTTGATTATTAACTTGTCCAGAATAAGATACAGACATACTTGCAAAGCTAGACTGATTTGGTGGAGCAATCATTTTAAACTCCATTTCTTCTAATTCATTTGAAAATGAAACATCGATTGTAGGGCTATGTTCAATAAATCTTCTTGCTTTCACAACAATATTAAACTCTGCTTCTGAGATTTTATTTAGCTCATAATAAACATTACTATAAGTTGAATTATATATGTTGTTGTCTGTATTTTCTATTATATCTATTATTTGCTGTAATGCTTTTTGCATACCATTATTATACATATCTATATATAATTTATCTATTAGGATAGTTGGTTGTTTTGAATTATCAACTTTTATTGGAATAAATCTTATATCACCTTTAGTAGATTTATTAAGTACAACTTGCCATTCTAATGTAACCATTCCACTTTTTAAAGAATTTTCACTTATGAAGAAGAAAAAATATTTACATTTTTCTAATCCATTATTCATTTCATTTATTATACCATCTCCTGGTTTTATAGACCAAGAATCATAAAAAACATTATATTTGCCATATTTATTAGCCAACGCTACTGCAATGGGTCCAACTATGTCTTTATCTTTATAATTGTGACTTAAAAAAATCATTATATCCTCCTCATAATTACTATTTATTTTTTGCTCTGCTTCTATAAACATTTGCAACATTTCTACAACTTGCTGTATCATAATCACTATTTAAATTTTTTGCAATAAATGGTTTAAAGCAATGTTTACACATTTTTACTTCTTTTCTTTCATTTGTTTCATTAAAAGCTAGTATAAGTTCAATAGCTTGAAATAAAGAATTGAAGTTCCAGTTTAAAAATGTTTTTTCATTTGCAAAATCAAAATTAAAAGCTACATTATTAGGGTTAAACATATTTGCATATTTTCGATATATTGCTTTTTTATCTTCATTTTCAGTCCATGTACAATTTTCTACTGAATTAAACACTCTATATAAAGCTCTAGCCATTACAAGTATATTAGCTAATTTTTCAGTATAGCATTTAGAAAATACGATACTAAAATCTTCGCCTTTATCAAAGTTATTTAATAAATCTCCATTTGGATTATCTGAGCCATATACATATCTTAATATATCCTCATTAACTCCATGATCGAAATCTATTCTTTGTATATCTTCATTACCAATAAAATATGGTTTTATATATGTACTTGCAGACATTTCATCAATATTAGAATATCCTTGAGTTAGTACACTTAGATATTAATATAGATTATTGCTAAATGCTTTATCATACTTAAGTTGTACTACATAAAGTAAATAAAAGCAATAATTTTTGCAAAATTTGTATATACAATATATATAGGATTATTGTATCTAAAATTTAGTATGTATAAAAATCAACCAAGAAAGGATGCATGAAAATGGTAGAAGAAATCTTAAAAAAGTATTTTGAAGAACATATGAAACAAAAAGATATTGCAGAGTTTTTTAAAGTGAGTAGAGAATATATTTCTAAAGTTGTTAGAAAGGATGCAAGATATCAAGAAGAAAAGCAAAAAAGACATCAAGAAGCTAAAGCAAGAAAAGCTAGATATAATAAAGAGTATTTAGAAACCTACGAAAGAAATAAAGAAAAATCTGATAAAGAAGATTATGATAAGCTACAGGCTTTATTAGATAGTGATGCAAGGCAAATGTCTAGACATTCTTTGGGTATAATTTCTAATGAAAAGACACGACTATTCAAAGTCTATAACATTAAGATAAAAAAATGAGAACTTAGAAATGGAGCTTCTAAATTCTCTAACAGAGATTAGACACCGAAATGATGGGATATCTTTTCGTTATCTCTTTGATAATTATATCACAAGAGATGAAAAACGGACAAGATATTCCTTTAATTTTTTTAAAGGGGGGTAGAAATTTGAAAACTTTAGTTGAAGGCAAAGACTATTCTGTACACGAATATGTTACTAAAGATAAAAGGAAAGATAACAATAGACCAATGTGTCCTATTTGTAGTAATTGTAATCATAAAGAATTTTGTGCTAATAGGAAAAAGCTATTCAAAATGAAAGAATGTGAAGATTGTAGTAATTGCAAAGATAAAGAACATTGTGATAAGTTTTATATCTATCAAAAATTCAAAGTAGAACTTTTAACAAATGGTAGAAAATCCACAACAAAAGATACAAATAGAATACAGTTTAATGGTAAAACAAAAGAAGAATCCTTAAATAAAATGCTTGAATATGTACAAGATGTTTCTATTCATGGCAAGACAGAAAAAACCAAGCAAAAAGATGCAACTATTGTTTCAATATGTGAAGCATACGAAACTAAAAGAGTAAGAAACAAGGAAATTAAACCAAGCACTTATAATAGAAGTCTGCAAACTATAAAAGCAATTGAAAATTATAAATTTGCAAATATTCCAATCCAAAATGTTACAGCTAACCAGATAAAACAATATTTAGAAAGTGAGCGAGCAAAATCTAATTCTTCAATAGACAAATATTATAGTAAAATTAAAAAAGCTTTTGCTATCGCTTATGCAAATGGGGTTATTCAAAAAAATCTATTCCTTATTGGAGATGGAATTAAAAAGCCTGAAAGTTTTAAGGAAGATAAAAAGGTTGATGCTTTTACTAGAAAAGAAGAATATGTTTTAACAGAATATTTAAAAACACATAAATCTAAGTATAAGCTAATATTACTAGTTGCTTTATATACTGAAATGAGAATTGGAGAAATACTTGCATTAAGACCTAGTGATATAAATATTGTAGGAAATATTGGAAGTATTAATGTTAGAAGAACATTAACAAAAACAATTAACACTTATGGATATATTTATTCATATTTAAGGCAAAAAGAATTAAATCAAAAATACACAAAGTATATGCAAGACACAAATGCTATACTAGAAGAAAACTTCGAAAGATTTGAAGAAGAATATTTAAAACTAAAATAATAATTTACAATTAGAACTTTATATGATATAAAATCGGAAAGTTGGAACTTAAAAATATAATAAGAATAATTTGGAACCAAGTTCCAAAAATATGATAAGTTGCAAAACATTGAGAAATACTAGGATAGATGGCAGTTTTATAATGCCCATCTGCACCATTAGAACCTCAAGTGTTTCGGAAGATGAACTTGAGGTTTTAATTATAAAAATAGTGCAAAGTTCTAACACTTTTCCAAAATTAGAATTTTTATAAATAGTTAGAAATGTATTTTTTAAGACAGATTACCTAAATAGTGAGTTCGGTAATTTGTTCTTTTTTTGTATCTTTTATATTTAATGCAAGTTTATCACTAATAACCCTTGCAGAAATTCTTTTGTTTTCTATATCAGTGTGTGCATATCTTAATTTTTTATTATATGTCAAATGTTTTTTTAAAATTCATTTTAAACTCAATTTTTAGAATTTTTTTCGAATATCTTTTAATAAATCATTTACATCTATTCCAAGCACATGAGCAATGCCAAATAATTCATAATCTTTAACAGTCCTTTTATTATTTTCAATATCATATAAACTTTGCTTATGAATGCTGATACCTATTAATTCTAATTTTGCAGATAACTTTTCATAAGATAAATCTTTTTCCATTCTGTATCCTTTTAGTAATCCTCCAATTACGTTCATATTTCCATCAAATCTTGCAATCAATGACATATCTAAATCACTCCATAAATTTTTCTGTGTTATATTTATAAGTGTTAACACTTTATTGCGATTATATACTTAAAAAATTAAAAAGGAGCAACATCACATGGAACAATTAAACAAAGAATTTAATGTACCTTATTATATATTTGAAGAGATTATAGACTATGTAGAACTTACAGCCAAAGATTATTGTAAATGTATGAAATGGGAAAATATAAAGTCTTTATTAAGGTTAGCAGTAGTAAATGACAGACTAACAGAGCAACAAGCAAAATTTTTAGAAAAGGAATTTTGTAGAGAAATATAGGATTTTAATTTTTACTAATATTGAAATAATTTTAATTTTATGCTATAAAATAAATAGATAAACTTTATAGAATTACAAAGGTTAATATTGGAGGAACACAAATGTTAATGGATAATATGATAGCTTATGCAGAAATAGATGAAATATTAAATTTATTAGAAGATAAATATAGAGATAAAGTACCAGAAAAGGTAAGAGCTTTTTTCAAAGAAGAAAAAATGGTTGATTACAAACCTACTATTGATGTAAATATACCATTAATACAACAAAATTTAAAAAGAGAAACAATAGTATTGTTAGCGATTCTTAATCTTAATTATTGGTGTGATACATTAGAAGAAAAGCAGGAAATTTTAGATGAGCTTTCTATGAATGAGAAAGAAAAGCAAAAACTTTTAGAGAAATATACCCCAGATAATTTATTTAAGAAAAGACCAGAAGAAAAACAAGAATTTGTACATACAGAAGAATTATCTGTTATTGAATATAAGAAACCAAACTTTATACAAAAATTGTTAAATAAAATTGCAAGATTATTTAAGAAATAGTTGTTGAGGAGAAAGTTATGAACAAAGGTAAAATTAATGATTTCATTAATATATGGGCAGAAGTTGTTGGATTAACTGGAGAAGAAAATAAAAAATATAGAAACTTTATAAAAACTGATATAGCTAGAAGATGTGCAATGTATGAACAAGCAATTCCAACCATAAGTACAAAGGATGATAGTTGTAATGCTTATATAATAAAGCCAGTTAATGGCCAGTATAGTTTTGAAGATTTTTTACTAAACAGACTGATGTTAGGATTAAGGGATGTAAGCTTTATATGTGCATTAGAAGGTAATGGTGGTGAATATACAGCAGCTGATAAAACCTTAAATGTTAATACAGGAGCAATTGACTCTCTTGCAAGAGATAAAGCCAAAAGGCATACAGGATTACAAGGGAAAAATGTTCAAATTGTTCAGAAAACAATAGAACATGAATTAGGACATTGTTATAAATCACTATTTAATAATGGATTTAAAGCACCACTTGGAAAGGGTAGAGAACAAGATGAAATGTATAAAAAACTAATTAATGCTTTATCAAAATTTGAAAATGGAAAATATGCAAGTCAAATAAAAAGTCTTAAAGATTTTGAGTTAGAAGAATATTCTAGTGTAATAAAAACAGGTGTACGTGATTCAAGAGTAACTTATGATTATGATGCTAGATTTGGTTGGATAGATGAGCTATTAAATGAAACAGAAGCATTAGAACTAACTAATAGCAATGATATTCATGATACATGGCCGTTACAAGATGAAAATGGCAGAGCTTCAGTTTCAGGAAACTATGTAAATGTATATAACTATTTAAGTGGTTATCGCTCATTTACTGGATATGGACCAATATTAAAATCTTTATTAGGGAAAGAGAACACTTTTAGAGCAGAATATATTTGTTCTGTTGATGTTTTTAAACAATTTGACCAAGAATATGCTAATATAGTCCAAGATGTATGGGGACTAGATCCTCAAAAATATCCACCAATGAAATGTATATTTATGGGCTTTGATGATTTATTAAATAATAAACCTTTTGATGAGAATATAATGTTAAAATTAGATGAGTTTTTTGCTAAATGTTATGAAAGAAAAGTTGAAAAAATTATGGCTCAAGGTAATGGTAATTTAAGTCCAGAACTTAGAGAGCAAACTTTAAGAGAAATAGAAACATTCCAATCAAGACTTACTACTAATGATGACACTAATAAAAGGGATGCGTTAGCACATAATGTTATATTTAATAATTTAAAAACAAGAATTAATGAGTTAACTATACAAAATAGTCAGCACGAAATTGCTGAAGATGATAAAATACAACAAGATAATCATCAATCTGGAAAAACAGATAGTCAAAAAATGAAATTTGTAAAAGGATTTATACAAGCATATGATGATACTGAGGAAGAATATCAGTATGAAAAAAGGGCAAATGATGATGTAATGGATATGAAAAGGTTACAAGAGATAGTTGAAACAAATGGTATGAATAGAATGCTTATAGTAGATTTAGATGGCAAATGGATAGGAAGACCTGATGACGAAGATTTTAAAGTACAATACTCACAGAAACAAGTATCTGCGATGGCAAGATTATTAAAAGTTGCTCAATTACTTACAGAAAGCAGAAAATTAAATCCAGAAGGAAGAAATTATTTAGAAGAATTTACAAATATTCCAGATATAGAATATAAGTTAAAACAAATGCAGGCAGATTTCAAAGATGAAAATTCATATATGTATGATTTAAGGCAAAGAGCAAGAAATAATAGAGCAAATGGAAATAGACCATCTTATCCTCCAACTCCAGCAGAGATATATGCATCTGATAGTCCTACACCAGAAATTCAACAAGGTACTACAAAACAATCAAAAGGTATTTCAATTGGTGATGTAAAATCAAGTATATCAAAAGGCAAGGTAACTACACAGGAAAGCCAAAGTGCAACACAAGATATGAAAAAGTTAATGGAAATAAAAAGATTACAAGTTATGCAGAAAAACCGGTCAAGCCTTAACTCCAGGACAAGAACGATTACTAGATGAGTATATACGACAAACAAATGAGGCACAAGTTAGATTTAGAAATCAGCAAATCAATACTAAACTGTATTGATGGATCAAGTATTGACACTTATAAGAAATTTTTATTTTTATCAGTTAAGAGGTTATTCGAATTATTATGTCATCTAAAAATTTAAATTATAAGTTGGACCATTTTTCACCTACAATTAACAAAACTTACACAACTTTTTCTAAAGTATTGATTTAAATGTTAATAATAAAATATTTAATTTTTTTAAGTTATCAATCGGAAGAAAATCCTATTTACACAAGATTTTCTATAGTCTCGCAACTTAGCTTACATCAATTTTATCTCTTTTCCAGCTAGAAAATTTATAGAAAAATATTTCATAAAGAATCAATCTTGATTCCTTATGAAATAAAATGGATATCCTCTTTGATCGACATCATCAAGGTTAAGGTTTAATTTTTTTGCTTCATCATCAAGTAGCTTTCTTTCTTCCTCAATATTCAGCTCTATTTTTTTAACTTCTATTTCAATGAAATATCCTAAATTCTCTACCTTATCCAATGCTATTTCATACTTATCATTTTTGTACATGTATATATTTCTATTTTTATGTATCAAAGCAAACGAAATTATATTCAATTCATTAAATATCTTCTTCATTCTATCTATGTCATCAATAATTACTTCATATTCATCGCAATATAAATGTATCTCTTCTTTTTCAGGATAAAAATGTTTATAATTTAATATTTTCTTTTCTCCACGTTCTCTTATGCTTAGCCACTTGTAGGGATATTTTTCCTTTGTAAAATCCTCAAATTTGCTTGTAAAATATTCATCTTTTTGTTCAACTTTCTTTACAAATGTAGCATTTGAATTAAAGAATTTTTTTAATTCGTTAAATTTCTCTTCGTTTATTTTTATTTTTATTTCTATTTCAATATCGTTACTCATCTTTTTGTCTCCTTTATATTAATTTCCATTGGAACATGATCAGAACCATATATATCTTTGTATATTTTAACTTTTTTTATGTTCTCTTGCATAGACTTACCAACAAAGAAATAATCTATTCTCCTTGCAAACATATTATATCATAATCTGAATTCAAGATTTTTTTTAAATCTCCTTTTTCATACGCAGATTTATATCCATTTACATTCCATGTTAATATTTTCACAAGCCCCATCCTCTCCTTGTAGCCAAAATATTACCTTGGTAATTCTATCATATTAATAGTTTTTTGGGCAATAAAAAAATAAAAATATCCAATAGTTTCCCTTGCCAAGCATAAAAAATTATGTTAAATTAGTAATAGTAAATTGAATTTATACCATACAAAGCTCACGAATGTTTTGAGCATTTATATTATCAAATACCTATGGAATTATTCTTTAACAAAAATTATAGAGATAAATTAAATTCAGATAGTAAAATTCTCTATGGATTTCTATTAAATAGGTTAACCTTATCAGCTAAAAATAACTGGATTGATGAAAATGGTAATGTTTTTCTTATATTTACTAGAAAAGAAGTACAAAAAATACTTAATCTATCGGATAAAACAGCAACTAAAGCATTTAAGCAATTAAATGAATGTAAGTTGATACACGAGAAAAAGCAAGGTGCAAATAAACCAAACCTAATTTATGTTGGAAAAATAGAACATGATGAAGAATTAACAAAAGTGATTCATAAAAATTACGACTCCCGAATCGTAAAAAGTACGACTCAGGACACGGAAAATTTACAATCTAACTATAACAATAATAATTATAACAATAAAGTATAGATAAACAGAGGATTTTATAAGAATAACATCTGATTAAAAATACGATTAATTTTTCTATCAGATTTCTAACAAAACTTGAAAAAGTTGTGTCTGATTTATATAAATTTTTTATTGTTTATGTTACAATAAACACAAACGAAATAAAAAGAAAAAAATGTAAAGGTGGATTTATAATATGGTAAAAAAGAGTGTAAAAATATAAAAAACATAGGAAATTTTGAAAATCAAAAGTGAGGTAATAACATGAGAAATGATATTTTGAATTTAAAAGAACAAATAGAACAATATATACCTTATAATGAGCAAGAGGCTAATGATAAACATGTAATGTTGCAATATATAAATAAATTTGATGATGTTTTAACACGAAAAAATGAATTTGGTCACTTCACTGCTTCTTCTTGGGCTGTGAACAAAAATAGAACAAAAGTGTTAATGATATATCACAATATATACAAGTCATGGGCATGGACTGGTGGACATGCTGATGGAGAATCTGATTTGTTAAAAACAGCTGTACGCGAATTAAAAGAAGAAACTGGTGTTGAGAATGTAAAAATTCTAAAGAATGATATATTTTCTTTAGAAATTATATGTGTTAATGGACATGTAAAAAGAGGCAATTATGTGCCTTCTCATGTGCATTTAAATTTAACATATCTTTTAGAAGTTGATGAAAATGAATTACTAAAAATTAAAGCTGATGAAAATAGTGGAGTTAAATGGATTGATATAAATGATATAGAAACTGTTGTAAATGAAAAATGGGTTTTAGAAAATGTTTACAAAAAAATTATAGACAAACTTTAAAAATAAAATAAAACCTGTCTACTTTAGATTGACATTGTTTGCTTTATTATGCTATTATAAGCTTAAATATTGTTAATGGTGGTGGTTACAATGAATGATGAAAAAAATATAGAAATTGTGAATGGCAATGGTGATTTAAACATCTCCCCTGTTACTGATTATATTGAAATCGAGAAACCAAGGCCTAAAATAACTGAAGAAATAGTTATCCCAGAGGAAAAGAAAAAAATTTAAAAAGCACCGTTGTGGTGCTTTTTTTCTATATTGCTTCTTGGTTTGTTTCTTCTACTTCTCCATCATTGTTTTCTTTATTATGTATTTCTAGATTTGATACTGAAACTTCATATGCTATTCTCTTTTCTACAGTTCCGTCTTCATATTTTTTCTCATATTCTCTTGATTGTACTCTACCAGTTACTCTTAATTCTGTACCAACTTCTAGATTTTCACAAAATCTTGCTGTTCTTCCCCATGCTATACATGGTATATAATCTGATTTGTTATATGCTCTATTTACTGCTAATAATATATCCGAAATTTCTCTGCCAAAAGGTGTTTTTCTATATATTGGTTTTTTGCATAAATATCCATCTAATACAACTTCGTTAGATATAATATCTTTTCCAACTGTTATCTCTTCTTCTTGATTTGGTAAAAATTGAACATCTTTTGCAAAAACTGTAAGTATTAATCTACTCTTTTCATTTTGATAACTATTATATGATCTAAATTGTCCATCAATAGAGATTTTATCATTAATCTTTAGTTCAGCATTTGTCAATAGTCTTTCTGATATTGTTATTGGTATAATGTCTTCGCTACCACTTAAACGTGGTACACTTAAATTAAATATGTAAAATTTTTCTCCATATATTTCATGACTAAATACTTTATCACTTGTTACTTTTCCCACTAATGTTAAGCGGTTATTTTCTTCATAATTTGTACTCAATTTGGTTTCCTCCCCTTATTTGTTATGATATTAAAAAATATCTCTCACATTTATTATTATACTACGTTTTTTTGAATTTGTCTACATAAAATTACATTTTTTTCAATATTTTCCATATAGAATTTTAATACACATTATATACATGTTATCATATATATCTAACAATTCATTTTTTTCTATATTAATTTCCTGCGGTTCAAATTTATTGTTATACATATCTACAATATTTCGTTGCATGCATACAAGCATTTCTTCTTCTGTAATGCTTGAAGCTGTTACTGTCGCTTTTGAATTAAACCCATATGTTATTACTTTTAAATTCAGGTTTTCCACTAATTTAACATTAATATCTGAATTAAGTATTAAATATTCTGCATTTAATAATATACTTTCTAAATTTTTATTAATTAATTCTTTATTTAGAACTATAATTTTAAATTTGACATTTTTAATGTTATCTATATTTTTTTCATTGATAAATATAACATTACTGTTGTTTATATTATGTTTTAGCATCTCTTTTATATATTTCTCATTTTTCTCTTCACTTATAATTCCAATAAAGAACATTTAAAAATCTCCTTAATGCTTATATATACTCTATTATTTCACATTAATTTACATTTATACATTAACTAGTTTTTGTGCTCCATTATTATCAATAATATAATTTTCTTTATATATTAGGTCAGAAACTTTAACAATTTTTAGTCCTTTATTATTTATATTTTTAATTAACATCTCTAAACTATCTGCCGTGTGTTTAGTTCCATTGTGCATTAAAATTATACTGCCACTTTTTATTTTATCTTGTAGCCTTTGCCACATATCCTGGCCTTCAATTCCTGTATAATCTAATGTGTCTAAATTCCACTGTATTGCCAAATGATTTCCTTCTTTTGCCGCATTTATTACTGTATTATTGTATTCTCCGTAAGGAGCTCTATACAGTACGGTTTCAGTTCCTGTAAGATTTTTTACCTTTTCGCTACACTGTTTTATTTCACTAATATTTTCTTCTAAACTTAACTTATTAACATGTGGATGCTTGTTAGAATGGTTAGCAATTTCATGCCCAGCTGCATGAATCTTCTTTACCGCTTCTGGATACTTATCTACCCACTCCCCAACCACAAAAAATGTAATTTTTACATTGCTTTTTTCTAATGTACCTAAAATACTATCTATATCATCCGCATTCCATGCACAATTCATTGTTAAAGCAACCTTATTTTCATCTGTAATTACATTATATATAGGCAATAACTTGCTTGTTGTCGACGTTATTATTGACTTTTCGTTTACATTTATACCACTCGCAAATGCAAATAACATGCACACTGTAACTATTGAAATTAAATATGAATATATTTTCTGTTTGTTAAGAACAATAAACATAAAAAATATCCTCCTAACATAAGTTAATACAAATATATTCTTCTCATCAAAGTTTATGCATCTTATTATCTTATAATTTTTAAATAATCTGCTTTCTGTACTTTTTCGCTTATATGTTTATCACCTAAAAGCTTTTCTGCCACATGAATAAAATTACATTCGGTGTCTGTTAAATATATTATATCTTGCCCTTTATTTTCACTATTAATATTATTTTCTTGCAAATATGTAGTTAGATTTTGTGCTATTTTCTCGCCAGTGTTTATTATTTCAACACCTCTCCCCATTTCTCTTTTTATGATTTTTTGAAATAGTGGATAATGTGTGCATCCTAAAATTAGTGCATCGACATTTTTAATGTTTTTTAAATACTCTTTTACCGTTAATTCAGCAATTTTATTATCAGTCCATCCTTCTTCTGCCATTGGAGCTAGCAATGGGCAACCCATTGTTTTTATTTTTGCTTTTGGCATTAATAACTCAATTTTATTTTGCCATCCATTGCTTCTTATAGTTCCTTTTGTAGCTATAACACCTATTTGTGGTTCTTTATCTCTATATTTATGTTCCAAATATTCCACTGTGGAATTTATTATTCCTATTATTGGTATCGAATATATCTTTTTTACTTCTTCTAATGCTTGACTAGTAGCAGTTCCACATGCAATTACTATTAATTTTACATTTTGCCCTATTAAAAACTCTATTCCTTGTTTTGTCAATTCTATTATACTCTCTTTAGATTTACTACCATATGGAAACCTTTTTGTATCTCCTAAATAAACTATATTTTCATTTGGCAATTGCTTTTTTACCTCTTTAAATACTGTTAACCCTCCAACTCCTGAATCAAACATTCCAATTGGTCTATTATCCATTTTTCCATTCATTCCTTTCATATATACTGTCATATATATATACTCATTTTTCCTGCTTATTATATATTAACATTAAACTTTTTTCAATGCATTTGTCGCTTTGGAGACATCCATTCTTGTGACATTTTGTCGGAAAAAGGAACGTCCTTAAGGTTGTAATCATATAATATATTATAATTTAAAGAAAGGAAGTATAAATTTATGGAATGCGAGAAAAATATGTGCCCTGTTATAAAGTTAGATGGTGTACTTGCTACTGGTAAGCAATTTGACTTAGATATAACATTACCAGAAGATAATAGATCTGTAATTTATGGTGTTGTAAGTGATAGCTGTCACAATCCAGTTTGTGATGCTGTTGTTAAACTTGTGGAAGTTGTTAATGATTGTGGAAAAGAAGAAAGAAGACCTGTGTCTCATACTTTTACTGATGAACACGGTGAATTTGTTTTTGGTCCTCTTTGTGCAAATAAATTTTATGAAATAGTCATTTGGGTTGACGAGGTAAAACATTGTAAAATATGTACTTCTTGTAAGCATGAAGGTAGATGTTTGCAAGGTATAAAATTAGAATGTCCTCCTTGCGATATGCATCATAAAAAACCTTGTGATAAACATGAAAACAATACTTGTGAAAAACCTTGTGATGATTTTTGTGAAAAACACTGTGATAGACCAGAAGAAAAACCATGTGATAAACCATGGGATAAAAGACCATGTAAATGCTTTGATAAACCTTGCTGTAGATAGTTTTAAACCCTACGTCTTTTTATAGGACGTAGGGAATTTTTTGGAGCGGACGTCGTAGTTATCTACAACTTTTTTCTCTCTTGAGCGTTGATGCAAAAAATCAATCAATTTATATATAGATTAACAAACAATTTAATAAAAATCAAGTAAAATTTCAAAAAACGTTTGCGAAATTTTGTTCCTTTTTGTATTGATTTATTGTAAATTGTATGTTATACTAGCTAACATAGGAAATGAACATTGTAGTAGATATGTGTTGCCACTGCACTAAGATAACTTATGTTATCAGAAAGTGAGGTGGTGTTTATGAGTTTTATACTATTTTTAATAATAACCATTATGGTTTCTGCAACTATAAACGTAGCCTTATTGACGATTATATACATACAATATGTAAATTCAATAATAAATAAGGAATAAAATAACAACACATTCTGCTCTCTACCAAATTGCGAATGTGTTGTTATAACTATATGTAGTGGTAACCGCATTCACTGCGGTTATTCATTTCCTATATTTATTATATACAGATTATTAAGAAAAGTCAATAATTTCAGTGTATTTTTTAATTTTTGGCGAAAAACTTCCAAAAAATTTTATCAATATCATTTTTATTTACAAATTTCTTGTTTCCTTTGTAATTTATTATAATATCTCCATCTGCAAGATTATTTAAATCATTTATTTTTTCTAATATATCGTTCAATTCATCAGCTGATAATTGACTTTTACTAATTATATTATATGTTGGTGTTTCCCATAGTTTACCTTTTAAACTAATAGATGAAAATAATTTGGGAAAAATATAATAATATTTTATAACTCTTTTATATTTAAATAATATATTGTTTTCTGTTATTCGTATATGTTCATCATTATTGCATTTACTAAATATATCTACTATAAATAATTCATCTATTAGTTGTTTTTTATTTTCTGCTATTCTATATGGAATGTATAAAATTGGTATTATAATTAGTATGACAATAACTATGCAAATTATAGTTGTTAATTTTATGTTATAGTAGTTTAAAAAATATATTAAAAAACTAATACCTATAATTAAAGAAATAATAGCAGATATAATTATAATATTATTATCTTTTTTATTTTTCACAACTATCCACCTCTTATTTAATAAGTTGATTTTTATATTTATTATTGTTTATAGAAAAATTTAATTTCGTTAATACTTGGTATTACTGTAGGTAAAAATTCTTTAACAATTGGACCTAAAATATTAACAAATTCTTTTCTTTCGAAAATAATTTTTAACCCCATTGGTAAACTATTGTCTGAAATATGATACATTATCGCAACAATATTTATAACTAGAGTTGCTCTAAAAAGTCCTACATTGTCAATTGATAAACTCTCAAATAATCCATTATCACTTTCTAATTTTCTATCATATATACTTTGAAGTCCAAAATAAGTTATAATAAGATTGTTTAATCCTAATTCTCTATGTGGATCTGGAATAGAAATATATGATTTAAGGCTATGCTTTAAGATCGTTGCCTTATCCTGAGCTCTAACTAATTCTTGTATTGCTTCTTTTTCTGTTTCATCAAAAAATTCTTTAAATTGAGGATTAGTGTTTTTACAAGAATACCAATCTTCAAGAATATTTATTCCACTATTATTTTTTATATAGTTACTTAATTCCTCGATTAATTGTTCATTAGTAGGAGTAGTTTCATTGCCATTTAAATTTTTTTCTTTTATAATTAATTCAAAATTAAATCCTCCATCCATAGTAGGTGTATGTAAACATAATTTACCATTTTTTGTTAATTTAAATATAGTTTCAGGGCGATTCAAATTAATTTTTCCATCTTTTACTTCACACATAGGATTAGTTTTAATTGTAATAAACTCCTCACTAATATCGACAATATCAAAAGCAAAAACAATTCTTTCTTCTTGAATTTCTTTTCCATCTTGTAAATATGAAATATCCATTTTTGTTACAACATTTCTTACATTTGTTTTAATATCATAAGTTCTTGTTGCTTTTGCTTTCTTATCTACAATTTCTATTATGTCACATTGCGTAATTTTTTCTGTTTTATTTTCTGCACTTGCAATATTATTATTATCTAATGTTGTAACACTTAGAATATTCATTTTCTCAATATTTTCTTTTAATATTTGTATAGCACTTTTTAAAGGATTGGCGCTAATCTTTTTTAGACTTGTTGCAAAAGAAATTTCCTCACTATTTTCAAACTTATTGCAAAATTCAATAATATTGCTATATACAATATTTTGATTGTTTAGCATGTTTTCCAAATCCTTTAAAGAAAATTCAATTCCTTTGCTAAAATTGTTCAAGATTACAGCTATATAAACATTTTTAGAAATATTTGTCCATACAGGATCCAGAGTTTTATCATCTTTTAATAATGAATTGGCAGACATATCTAATTGCTTTACAGTAGTTTTCAAATCATTATTTTGATAATTTAGATATGCTCCTAGTATATCTCTTTCTAAATCTTCTAATTTCATTTTTTACACATTACCTTTCTTGCTATGCATTCTATACTATAATTACTTTTTTTGCAATAGTTGGCAAATTTTAAATTTTGTTGTAAGAAGTAAAGATATATGATACACTAATAAAAAATGAATTAAGGAAAAAAATATATGGAAAAACAAGAATTAAAAAATAAAATAAAAGAATTTTGCGAAAATAAACATTTTGAAAATTCTTTTATACAAGAATGTATAACTGAATTTATAGAAGGACATACAGAATTATATGGAGATGTTATTTCGGCAGAAGATTTATTTAAAAGGCTAGAAGATAACCTAGATAAAATAACCTTTGCTGGTCGAGAAGAAGCACCAAATGGAGAACTTGGAGAATATAAAGGGCGAATTGCAGACACTACTGATACAAATGAAATTTTTATTTATTTTGATGAAGCTGATTTAGATTTGTCTGAGACAGATAAAAAAATGTGGACTTTATATACAGAGTCAGATAAGCAAAAACTATTACAAGATATGCAAACAAGAAGATCAGAAATAAAAAGTACATTAATACATGAATTAACCCATTCGGCATATACCATAAAAGATGAATATGGTATAGGAGAAAAACATATTTTTTCGGAGACTGGTAAGGATTATTTTTCTGGAGAATATAGACAAATTGGTGGTAATAACAATAATATTGAGGCTATAGTAAATTATATTTCAAGTAGAATTGAAGGAAAAAATCCTGATGAAATATCAACATATCAAGCAGAAACAAAAGCAATATATATGTTAGCCGAAAAAATAGATGAAAAATCAATTGTTCAATCTGCATGGGTTTCTGATGAACAACAATTTAAACAAGCCTATATAGAATCAATATGGACAGATATAGAAACAGGTGAAAAGAGTTATAATAGTTTTCAAAATATAATGAAAAAATTAGTAGTTACAAGAGGGCAAAATATAAGTATTGGTGAAAATACCAAAAAAAATGAACTGCTATTATCTGAAATGCAACAAATACTAGATGGAAAAAGTTATGAACTTGAATCTGGTAAATTTAAAGATATGAAACATACTACAAGAACAGAAGATACTATATCTACCGATATGCCTGAAAGAGAGAATAAACTATCACTTAGTCAAAGAATTGCAAGATTTTTCGAAAAACATAAACCACTAATGAATATTTCAATTGTAAAAAATTTTGTTAGAAGACAATTGGATGTTTTACCTCCTGCTAGAAATCAAAAAGAAAATAACGCATCAACTTTAAATAGTAGAAGAAGTGATTTTATTAATGAAATATCAAATAATGGAGAATTTAGAAAATTACAACCTTTGCAGACAACTAATGAAAGAAATCAAGGTTTAGAAGAAATTAATAAACAAATTAGTGAAGAAAATGAAAGATAAAAAATTATATTTTTAGTAAGAAATGAGAACCTTTTTTGCGATTCTCATTTTTTAAATATAATATCATTGATTTTTAATACTATTAAATAAATACAATGCAATTTTGTTTCTGTCAGCCTGTTCCATTTCCATAAGTTTTGCCATAACGAAATTTATATTAAAATATTTGTTCTGCCCAAAGTATATTAGAGTAGTTCTATATTCTTCATCAACTTCTTTTAGCATAGTATCAAACTTTTCATAGTTTTCTTTAGTATTATATATTAGACCATACCATTGGCTTTGGCTCATACATATTGCTAATCTCAACTTATCTTTTATATCCATTTCATTTATCATATCTATTAAATGTTTTACTTTTTCACTTTCCATTTTTCATTACCTCCATATTAAAATCTTGTATCATTTTTCTTTCTATCTTTTAGATTAGCTATTTCATCTGTCGTTTTTATTTTCCTTCTAACATTATATGCTATCTCATTATCGTTATCATCAAAAATACCATTTTTATATAAATCATCACTAACATATTTGTAATGCTCATCTTTATCAAATCCAATTTTATTTTGAAAATGTTTCATTAAGCTATGCCAAAAGCCTTTAAATTTCTGCAATTCTTGTTTTATCTTTTCTTTTTCAGTCTGTAATTTTCCTATAATTTTATCTTTGGTAGATAGTTCCTTTTTCAAATTGTCGATTTCATTATCTATTAGTTCTATTTCATATTTAAGTGAACGATTTTCTTTTTCTATTTCAAAAGCAGAATGTTCAAAATCTTTAATAGCTATATTTAAGTCATTTACACTTCCAACAGTTTGAGTAATATCTTTTACATCTTCTATGTAATTTTTTAATTTTTGGGCATCCTCGCTTGAAATAAGCATATTGTTTTTATTTAGTTTAGATGGTTTTAGGTTATCTAATATCACGATTATATTAGCACTTTTATTATCAAGTGTTTTAGTTTGATTATTAGTTTCAGTTAGTTTTTGTTCTTTTTGTTTTAGTTGTTTCTTGATTTCTCTGTAATTGCCCATATCTTTGACATCTATATCTTGATTTCTGCCTTTTTTCTTTTGCTTTAATAGAGAATGTTCAGAATATATTTTATTATAAGATTTTATACAACTTTCTCTCATTTCATCTTGTATCTGTGTCAATGATTCTTTCGTAAATACTTTTGATTTTACTACTTGTTTTTTCATTCCTCTTTTACAGTCATAAGAAATTGGAACACCTACAATGTGCATATGGGGAGAAACTTCATCAAAGTGTATTGTTGCATTTGCTATTTTAAAATCTAGTACAATTTTAATTAAATCCTTTACTTGCTCATTATATACATCAATCATTTTAAATCTATATCGTTCATCTTTATCATTCCAAAAGTCCATATCTCCAAGTTCTATTATAATTTCACAAGCTATATCGTTTTGAAATTCACATACCTTTTTAAAATAATCTCCAATTTTTCTATCTTCACGAGTTTGTCTGCCGTTATATTCAATTCTAGCTTCTTCAAATTCATTTAAATATAATTGTTTAACATCATTTACAATATCATCTGATTCATAAATAGTTCTAATTAACTCTTTTTGATTATCATAATCTCTTAAATTGTGTTTATTTACTTTTGAAAGTTGTGTTGCATTTTGTATTCCATTATTTGAAAATGATGTTTCGCCTGATGAATTATTTTTTGCTGTTTCTTTTGCTTTTGTAGTTCTGTTTTTATCACTACCTAAATGAATAGAGTATGCTAATCTTCGCTCATCTTTTTTCCTCCTTTAGAATTCTCTTCGTAGGCACAGGAATTTGGCTTTGCCAAACTTCCTAACCCCCTATAAGTTTTGACGTGTCATCAAAACTCGGGGGCTCTGCGAGGCAATAAATTTTCTCCCACTGGAACAAAATTTATTCAAATTAACTCGCTACAAAATTTATATTTGCTAATCGCAAATACAAATTTGTTCTCGTTAATTTGTTGTTACAACATAGCAGATATATTTTAATAGTTGCAACAATTATTTTGTATTGTCTTCGCAGAACTTTACTGGCTTAACACTAACTGAAATAGGGATAGACTCCTTCATATAAATTACACTATCGTTTGTTTCATCTGGTATATACTCAAAAGAAGAGTCAATTTCTTGCATTTGGAATTTATCTTCTTCGTTAATATAGAGTATTACAAACCTATAAGTTTTCATTTTATTATCTGGGTCTATTTGATAATAATCTTCTAACGGAAATACTCTAACAATAGCTGAATTGTCTTCAACAAAATTAAAGTAGAAAACTTGGTCTTGTACATAGTAGGTTGACTCTGTGTAGTAAACATCATAGTATTGTCTTAATCTCATAATTATTTCGCCAACTTCTTTTCCTGGCAAATAATTGCTAAATCTTATATTACCTAATACATTACCTAATATAGTAGGTTTAAGAGTATCAATATATCCTTTATCAAATAATTCCTGACAAGGTTTACAAATTGATTCTCTAAAATTTATTTGTTTAACAACAACTTCTTTACCAACTAAAGCAAGTTCTATGTCATCAACATATCTCATTATAAGTTCTGCTTGTTCTTGTCTAGTATAATCTTTCCAAGTTTTGGTTCTTGCTTGATATTCCTTATCTAGCTTAACTTTGTTAATAAAATCAATATCTCTTTTTAGTAGAATATCTTTTGGTGTAAATTTTAGTTTTTCAGTGCAATCAGTAGTTTCTAGTTTGTTTTGTAATTCTTCAATAGCTTTTTCAACTATTTTCTTTTCTTCGTTCAATTTTCAAACCTTCAATCTAACAAAAAAGAGACATCAAAGTACACGAGTACTACTGACATCTCTTAAATCCATTTATCATAAACTAAAATATAATAATGCAATATAATATAATCTTTTCAAAGTACTCATAATTATATAGCTTTTGACGGACAGCTATACATAAATTATTTTCTATATTATATCACGATTTAAGAAATGTGAAATATTTACAAATTATATGTTTTTCAAATATTCTTCTAACTCTGATAATTTTATCTTTTTAGTTAAGTTAGAAATATAAACATCATTAGAATAATTGAAAACTAGAAAAGTAATATTTTTAATAATCACTCTATGTGGCTCAATATATGTAAGATTAGTTTTATCTAATTTTCTAATACTACCATTGATAAAAGTAGGAGTAACTTTTGAAAATTCACATATAAATTCAAGTCTTTGTTTTAGACATTCCTCAAATTCTAGTTCTTGCTTAATTATCTTCATTGCAAACACCATCCTTTCTTGGATGATATTTTTGAGCAAACAAAAAAATCATCCATTTTCTGAATGATTTTTGTATCAATCTGTTCTATTGGTTCGAACAGAAACGTCGTTGGAGGCGACACCCGGATTTGAACCGGGGATCAGAGTTTTGCAGACTCGTGCCTTACCACTTGGCTATGTCGCCTTTTATTTTATATAAATTATTGCGATACTTTCGTATCGCACTTTTGGAGCGAAAGACGGGACTCGAACCCGCGACATCAACCTTGGCAAGGTTGCACTCTACCAACTGAGCTACTTTCGCATAGCTATTAATTATAATAGCAAATTTATTGCCAAAAGTCAATATATAACCTTTAAAATTTGATAAAAATAATCTTTTATTTCTTTTTTTCTTATAGCTCTTTCTACTAATATATCTATTGTTTGTATTGTTTCCTCTCCCACTTTTACCTTTAATGTTCCTATTTTTTTGTTTGCTTCTACCGGAGCTTCTAAGTACATTAAACAGTTTGCTTCTATATTAATATTATCTATATCCGCATTTCTTATGGCTCTTTTGGTATATTTAAATTCACCTAATTTAATTGTTGCATTTTCTAATATGCCCTTATTAACTATTATTGCTTTTTCTCTTATATTTTTCCATTCTTCAAATTTCTGATTTATTATATTTTCTATGTTTATTACCTTATAATTTTTATATGCATAATTTATTAAATTTATGCTATCTGTTGTTCTTATTTTTTTAGTGTCTGCTCCTAAAACAATTGTTATAATGTCTAATTCTCCCCTTTTGCATGATGTAACTAAACACCTTCCTGCCCCATTTGTAAATCCAGTTTTTACTCCATAAACACCGTCAAGGCTTCCTAATAATTCATTTGTGTTACTTATTACCTTGTTATATCCGTTTATTGTTACATTATATTCTTTTGTTGCAACAATATTCCTAAATTTTTCTATTTTTAGTGCATAATCAGTAATTTTAGCAAGCTCAAGTGCAGTAGTGTAGTGTTCTTCATTATCTAATCCATGTGGTACTACAAAATGCGTGTTTTTTAATCCCAATTCTTTTGCTTTGGCATTCATTAAGTCTGCGAACCTCTCTACACCACCACTAATATGTTCTGCTAAAGCTATTGCCGCATCATTTCCGGACTCTAACATTAGTCCCATTAATAAATCATTTACTGTTATTTTGTCATTGGTTTTCAAGCCTAATCTTGACCCGCCGGTTCCTGCTGCTTTTTTACTTACTGTAACATTATCACTTAAATTACCCTTTTCTAAAACAATTAAACTTGTCATTATCTTTGTAGTACTTGCCATTTTTGCTTTTCTATAACCATTTTTTTCATAAATCACTTCCCCAGATGCCCTATCATATATCAAGGCAATTCTAGAACTGGTTTTTGGCATATCAACTTCAGCACTTGTTACCTGTAATATTTCATTTATATTAATATCTTCTTCATCTTCTGTATTTGCCTTTACCATATTAAAAAATAAGCATATTATAAGTAATAAAATTATACCTGCTTTTTTTAGCCTTTTTATCTTCATAAAAAATCACCTTTTAAATTATATTTTATAAGGTGATTTTTATTCTTTTTAAATTGGATTTCCGCGATTAAATAATCTTTCTAATGCATCGCCACCCTGGGTTCTTCCTTCTCTTTCGGTATTATTATCTATTTCATTTTTTTCTTTTATTTCCTCATTAACCTTGTCTTTGGCTTGTTCTTCTGTAAGGTTCCAACCTTTTTCTATCATATAGTTATATATTTTAGTTGCTTCCTCTCTATTATACCCTTCGTCTATAAACTTATTTATTAAAGATTCTCTATATTCTTGCATTTCTTCCATTTGAACGCCATCATTAGACATACTGGTTTCTTCAACTTTTTCATACGCATCTGTGGTTCTTGAAGGGTCTGCTTCTCCCCCAATTCTTGTTGATGTTACATCATTTATTTCCTTAGAATTATAATCTCTTCCCATAACTTCTATTTCATGAGATTCCCATTTTCCATTTTTTCCCAATCTGCTCTCTTTTACTATTAAATAACCTTGTACTATCTCTATGTTAATTCTTACAGCCTTTATATCTTCATCATTTCCATTTAAGTTGGTTTTCATTGTTTGATATGGTACTTCCTTTTTTACTGGATTCCCATCTTGTCCCAAGTCCACAGTTTGCTCACTTAATGCTGTAGTAGATTCTTCAAAATATTTAGATGGTTGTGCTATTCCTTTTTCATCTATGTATTCTGCCTTTATTTTGCCATCCTCATCACGGTAAAAATATAAATTAGGTTCTTCCTCAAGCTCTGGGTGATTTTTGTAAAAATTACTATCTGCCCTTACTTTTAAGACGTTATTTGTGGGTATACCTTTTTGTTTAGCTATTTCTTCTATCTGCCTGTTTTCTTCTTCTCTTTTCCTGTTTGTCTCTTCTTGCTTCCCTTTCTCTTCTTCATAGCTTATTTCATTTTTTCCATTTGGTTCTTCTTGTAGCTTAACACCTTTGGTATTTATTAAACTTAATTGTTCTTCATTTACATCTTTTAATTGCTTTAAAAATTCTTCAGCATATTCCACATTACCTTTTTCATCTATATTAGCTACATGTGTATGGTCTTCTGCGTATACCTTATATACAACTGTCTTTAATCTTTCCCCTGTTTCCTTACTTCTTTTTTCATTTTCTATTTCTACTATATATGCTCCTTCTATCCCTATTTGTCCAAGTTGTAAATCATCACAATGCTTAATATCTTTAATTTTTTGATTACTTTCAATTTGTTTTATGACTATAGCTTTAATTTCTTCCATTTTTAACAATATTTCTTGTAAATTTTTATTACCATCCATTTTTTTACTCCCTTCATGTTCTTTTTTAGTAATTTCTTCGAAGTACAGGCGATTAAAATAGCCACTACATTTTTCATATATTACTTTACACTATCATTTTAGTTTACGCTAAAAGACATTACATATTCTGTTCCTTCCTTTAACTGCATTATTATTTTTTTGTCCTTCGTATTTGCATTTTTGTCTTCTGCATTTTTTACACTTACTGTAAATACATGCGTATTTTGTATTTGTTCGTATTCTTTGATAGTAATTTCATTTTTTGAAAAGAAATTACTATCCGCAAACTTTTCAAATTCACTTTCTTGTTTAAAATACCTGTTTTTAAAGTCGGTATCCAATTTATTATAAACATAATTATAGTCCTTTAGATTAATAGCCTGAAATATTTTTTTTATGTTTAAAATAGCTTTTTCCTTGTCACTAGCTTTATTATATTTTTCAACAAACTGTGGTAAATCCACTGTATATGTATCTAATATTATGTTATAACTCATAGCCCCTTGGACGTTAAATATATAATAGTTATTATAATTATCTACACACACATATTGTTCATAGTCTGCATATTTCTTTACTGCATATGATTTTATCCCTTTTTGTTCAGAATTTAATAATGTTTGCCTATTTTCATTTAAATATGTTTTATATTTTTCTATTGTGTCATACTTTTTGCTTTTATATTCTTCATTTATATTGTTATATGCTTCCTCAGAATAGTATATAGCCTTTGTTATATAATCATCAAAATATAGTTTTACTTTTTCTTGTTCTGTAATTCTATTTGGAACATTTTTAATTACATTATATGTCTTTTTATCTATTGTTGTAAGATTTAAATATATTTCATTTACTTTTCCCAATTTAGCATCTTCATATTCTTGTATTGTACTTTCTAAAACTTCAAAAGTTCTATTTGCATTATCAACTATAATTACCCCATAAAAGTCTGTTATATGTTTACAAAATTTGAATTTTATAAAATTTATGTCTATATTGTTATTATTTTTTCTATATATCTCCTGTAAAACTATATCTGAATATTCACTGGGCGTTTTATTTGCCCAAGTATCTCTATTATCAGTTATTTCTTGTATTGCTTTTTCATTTTGTGCTTTTTTATATATTAAATAAGTTTTTAAATGTTTTTTTATTCTATTGTATTCATTAATGTCCTGCACTAACATTCTTTGTTTTTCTTTTTGTATTTCCTCTCCCACACTTTCATCAGGAGTTGGCACTTCTGCTACTCTTCCTTCCTTTTTTTTATTTTTTATTAAACAAATTCCAACTACTAATGTTGTAAAAATTACTAATAATATAATCATTATTTTTCTTAATTTATTTTGAAATAGCATACTAACCTCCTTTTTATGGTGCTGTAACCCTTATAATTTTTCCGTGAGCAGATAATTGCGGGTAATCCGGTAAATTCTCTCCTGTATAGAAATAACTTTTTTCAACCGGATATCCTCCACTATTTGTCCAATTTCCCGCATTTCCACAATCATATGATTCGGCTCCATCTTCTAATGGTTCAACTACTATAGCAACATGCCCTGCTGTATCTCCTCTTCTTACCACAATATCTCCTGGCTGTATTAAATCCGTTATGTCTGCACCTTGGTTAAATGGTATTTCTTCCCATCCATATTTTTCTGTCCAATCTGTACTATAAAAACCTTCTGAATTTATTTGTGATGTTATATCTGTATACCCATATTCGTAAAGTACCCAAGATACATATCCGCTACAATCTACTTGATTCTCATATTTGTTACTACTTATTTGTGGTGGTATTGCACCTAAACCTCCATATGTTCCAAAATTTTCGTATATAGTTCGCCAAATTTCTTCTGCAACATCTAGAAATCCACTTATTCCTTGTACATAGGTAAAAATTTCTGTAGTATTATTTTCTTCCCTTGCAGTTGCAAAATTAGGATTATTCAATTCGCTTAATTGAGACTTACTATAAAATAGCATATATTTTCTATCAAATATGTTTGTACCTTGTGCGCTCATCCAAGATGGTTCATATGGTTTAGAAAAATCAAATGTTCCTTTTACATATGTTTCAAATGAAGCATCTTGTCCTTTTATTTTTCCAAGAGCACTTTCTACACCATTGTTATACCACCAGTTATCCCATATGTACATATTAAATTCTTCTGAGTCTATCTCATATTTTTTTGCTGCTGCTTCATATGTTTCTCTAAATCCTTTTAATCGTCCTACCCCACGAGCATATGCTATTTCTATTAATGCATATTCCTGTTGTTTTGATAGACTAATATCCCCTACTTCATTTTCCACATATCCTATTGTCTCATTTCTTATTTCTTCTCCCACTGAATCAACTAATTCAATATTTATATATATTTGTTTTGCTCTTATTTCTGCATCAGTGCCTTTGTATGCATTACTTCCACCTAATTTTTGTCTTACATATTCTGCAACATTTGGAACTTCTTTTTCTACATTGTTTTCTAATACAAATCCCGATTTATTAAATCTTTGATAATGTGATGCCCATTGTATATCTGAATTACCTATTGTAGGATATCCTGCAGAGTTTTTTAAATCTCCATACATTAAATAATATTTTTCGTCATCAGATTTTGGTGCATTAGATTCTGTAGTCCCATGTGAAAACTGTCTTAAGTATTTTTCTAAGCTAACATTAGAATATTCACTAAGATTAAAATCGCCTATGTCTTCCACATTTATATTTAATTCTGTTACTCCATAATTGCTGCCGTCATATATGTATAAAAGATATTTAATAACATCTATTAATGGTTCTGTCTTTTCGAATTCTGCCATTGCATCAAATAACCATTGGCTAATACTATTCATATTATCTTTTGCATTTTTAGACTGATCGTAATAATATAAGAATCCATTTCCTTCTTCCTTTATTTTCATTGATGTTGATATACGTGGTGCTCTTTCCTCTCTTTTTTCTGTTATATTTCTATATGTTTTTGGTATTTTATCAACAATTCTATTTATATATAAATTACACTTTTCGTTGTTCCATACTATTTCTTCATTTCCAGCTTTGTTTTTGTACTGTTTTATATATGTATCATTATTTATTTGCTCTTGTGTTAATTCTGTTTTAGGATAATTTGTATATACAGCCTCCGTGTCTATTGCTGTTTCTTGAGTTTCTCCACAATTTTGTGTTCCAGTATCTTCTGTTGTTTTATCTCCTACTGCCTCCAAAATTTTATAATAATCCAAATACCATGTATTTATTCTAGTTATATCTAGTCTATTTGTATTATTTATATTTACTCTGGTTGTTTTCACATTATATGTGCCTGGCTGTTCTAGAGCAGTATATGTCTTATCACTTTGTAGTATTATTGGTGTCGCACTGCCTAGGTCAGATGTTTTTTCAGCTTTCCAAAGTATAGCTATATACATTGTTCCAGTAGCTCTTCTAACATTTAGAGTGTATTTATTATTGTTGTATGTCCATTCATTGTTTCCTAATGCTATTTCCATATCACCTGGAAATCCGTATTCCCTCGTTTTTTATATATTCTTTTAATTGTTCTAGACTAGTAAAATTTTTAACAAACTGAATCTTTGTTGCAGTGCCTTCTTCTGTGTAGAAGTAGTCATAATATTTCACATCTCTTATCTTGTGTTCTTCTGTGTATTCACTTGTTTGTATTACACTTGTTTCGTGTAAACTTATTACTATATTGCTGTTTTCCACACATTTTACTAAGTTCTTGCAAAATTCCATATCATCCAAATAAATTCGCAAACTTGTTAATAATTCACTTGGCATTGTATATTTATTTATATAATTTTTATATGGAATTCCACTATTTCCATTTAAACAACTAACTGTTGTAGTATCTACATTCTGCTCTTTTTCTAATGGATAGTCCTCTGGATATTCATATGTTACTTTTGTTTGCCTCCAACCAGATATTAAACAATTTTGTGCACTATTTACTGTAAAATAATTTTTTATATCTTGACTATTTCCTTGCAATAATTGTTCAAAGCTTTCTTTAGGTATATATGACATAAGTACTCTTTGCGTTTTAGAATTTTCATCTATATTTACTCTTTCCAATCTCACAGTTCCCTGCACTCCCTCTTGTTCTAAAGAAATTGGACAAGCAGTATATTCTCCATCTACTAGAATTTTATCACTACTTCTTAAATCTAAAGATTCTGATGCAATTTGAGCTTTATAAAACAATAGTAGCGATTCTAGTGTATCTTTATTTAAGTTGTCTTCTATTTTATAACCCGACCTTACCAATGCCGTTACAAAATTTATGTTTTCTTCTGTTAATTCAATGCTGTTTTGATTTAAAATAGCCTTAACGTTTTCTTTTTCCTCATCTGTTATGTCAAATATAAAAGTATACTTATATTCACCATCTATTTCCTTAATTACTGTTTGTATACATGGTATAATTTCCTCATCTTGTTCATTTGATGTTGAAGAACTTATAGCACCTGTTGCTGATGCAACAGCATTATTAGTATTTTTATTATCCAATAGGTCTAAAAGCCATGCAAAAGATGCTAATAATATAATTAAAGCAATTATGCCTACTGCCACCCACATTAACCATGGATGTTTTATAAGCACTTGAACTATTTTTTTAATAGTTCCTGCAGTTTTCTTAGCTTTGTCAGCTGTTTGTTTTGCCTTTTTAGCAGCGTCTTTCATATTTATTGAATCATTTTTCTCTTCTTCTTCCATTTAATTATCACCACTTTTCTATACATCAACTTCAAAAATTGTTTTTTTATTTGAATTATTATCTAGGTTAAAATTATTAAATACTATTTTTGTATTATAATATTTTGCATTATATTGTTGATTAAATTGAATGTTTATTTCCTTGGTTTCTCCAGAATACACTGTTAAATCGTTTTCTAATAATTTATACATATAAGCTGGATATTCAAAATTATTAGAATCCATCAATGCTGTAGTTCTTCTTGTATTTTTAGTGTCTAATACTATTGTATTATTAGATAAATTTTCTACCTTTATTTTATATTCTATATTATCTAAATAAATATTTTTACTTAATACTGTGATTTTCACATTGTTTTTTTCCGTTATTTTATTAATTTCTATGTTTCCTATATATCTATTAATATTTATTTTATATTTTTCGTTTTCTTTTACAACAGTATAATATTCTTCTATTTTATTACTATCTGCACCTCCTGTTGATAATAAATCTTCTTCAAACTCTACTTTATATGTATAGTACCCTCCACTTGTTATCCAGGCCTGCATATTATATATTTTTTTTGTTTTAAAAAATGTAATATAATAGTTTTTTACAAATTCTGTTTTACTCTTATACAAATTATACTTTGTATCCTCAGATAGCATATCATATGCTTCTTCTATTTTCCTATTATTGCAGTATTCTATAAATGTTTTTATTGTGTTAGATATTTCTTGTGAATTTTTAGAAACATTTTTGTTTTCATATATTTTATCATTTAAAAATGGATAATCATTTTGGCTATTATCTGTAAAATAGGTAGTAGTATTATCACTACTACCTATTTTTTTGTTTCTTGTGTAGGATGTTAAGGCAAATCTTAAACCTATAATAAAACCAATAATAATTATTGCTGTCCATATTTCTCTTCTATTTCTATTATATTTTCCAATTATATTACTTAGCATACCATTACACCTTTCTATTTAAATGCATGCATTCCTTCATACAACCTATTTAATTCATCTGGATGTTGTTGTATCAATTCTTGTATATTTGAATCCGGATGGTTTTCTAAAAACTTTTTAAATGCCTCTCTATCATACGCCATACTTTCTGGACACTTACTTGCTAATTTTATATACTGTGATGCTTCATTTGCTCCATAGTTGTTTTTCAATGCTATATCCATTTGTTTCGGGTCTTGTATACCATATTCTAGCATTTCTCCAATGTTACTTTGTACCTCTTTTTTATCTTTTGTATCTGTTGTATACTGTTCAACAAGCTGTTTACACTCTTCACTCTTCATAAATTTCTCGTCAAATTTCCTATTTTTTTCATCTTTACTATTTCCATTATAACCTTGTCTATATGTATCTGCATAGCTTTTTACTTTATTTACTACTCCTAAACCAGTGTTTCCTAGTTTACCAGCACTTGCATATCCAGCAGCAGCACCTGCAACACCATACTGTGCGGCTTTACTCAAATCTCCTGATGCTACGCCTGCTGCAATTCCTATAGTTGCTCCTGCAAGCCCTCCTAAAGATTTTAATGCTGTTATTCCAAGTTTTCTTAATGGTCCACCTTTTCTAGTAAATCTTCTTCCTACTGCTCTTAATCCTCCTTTAACCCCTGGTCTTGCTAATGTTGGTTTTGCACCTCCTGTTTGAGTTCCTGTTGTAGTAGTTCCTGTTTGAGTTCCTGTTTGAGTTCCTGTTGTAGTAGTTCCTGTTTGAGTTCCTGTTGTAGTAGTTCCTGTTGTAGTAGTTCCTGTTTGAGTTTCTGTTGTAGTAGTTCCTGTTTGAGTTCCTGTTTGAGTTCCTGTTGTGGTAGTTCCTGTTTGAGTTCCCGTTGTAGTAGTTCCTGTTTGAGTTCCCGATCCAGCAGTGCCCCAATTAGGTTTACGTGTTGCTGTTCTTGTTTTTCCTTGTTCTTTCGATTCTTGTTGCCCTTGTTGCCCTTGTTGTCCTTTATGTCCTCCAGCTTGTCTCATCTTATTTACCATACTCATTACTGCTGCTCCACCTGCCGCTGCTCCTAAAGTTCCAACAGTTGTTGCTTTTTCAAATCCAAACATTTTTCTTATGAATTTCTCTGCAGGTACTATAAATGTTATCGCTACTATTCCATATATTGGGTTCACTAAAATAAAATCCATAGATGAACCAACTAGTAAACAATATACAAATAAGTGAACTACCTGTAGAAGTGAATTAAATATATATTCTCTAAGCCACATACCAAATGCTTGTGCTTGGCCATCTTTTATTTTATCTAATGGATATGTTAATGCTATTAATGGTGCAATCATTGTTAAAAATGCCATATATATTACCCTTTTTAGGTATTGAAATGTAAATGTCACTGTTAATATAACCAATGCAACATACATTATGGCTAAGCTTGCAGTACCTCTAAATGTTTGATCCAATTCTATAGAACTGCGCAAACTTGACATTAAAATATCCTTATTTTGGTTGTCCATTACATTATTTAAAAATATTTTTGTTAGCATAGATGATATTTCTAGTATAAATGCCATTATATAATGCAAAATAAACAATAGACACAACGCTGTTAACCAATCCATAAACATTTTTTTGTATTTAGATTTATCTTGTCCTGTACTACTTAATATTATTCTTATTCCAACATATACTAATATAGAAAGCAAACCTACTATAGCAATCAATCTTGTTGTTTTATACCATTTGGCAATGGTTGGTTGCAATTGTTTTGCGACAGATATTTTCCCCTCTGTCAGATTCTTTACATAGTTCAATTCTACATAAAATACTCCGTTAAAAGATTCTTGTGTTCCATCTTCTAGATCAATGTATATTGTTTCTGGTCGTGCAGCCTCAATATCCGCAATATTGGTTGTCAAAAATCCTAAATTAACTGTAACTTTATTATCTGCTGTCTTCTCAAAAATTGACGATATCTCCTCAATTGATATTGGCTTGGGATATGGCTGGGGATTATTAGGTGCCCCCCCTATGGCAAATACTGTTGTCCCCACACTCAACAAATAATTCAAACAGCTTTGGGCATCGCTAAACGTTTTCTCACCCCACTGTGTACTTGCCGAATCATTCTTCGTTTTTATTCTATCTAATGTTGCTCTCATCAGTTCTTCTGGGCATTTATGCTTGTCTTTTGCATATTTTATTATTGCTTCATTTCCTTTATCTGGTAACCTTTCATGATAAATTGTTATAGCTTGAGTGCAATATTGTTTTGTATCTTCTGAAGCTTGCGGATTTATAAAATTGATATCAAGTGCTGGAATTTTACCACTAAATATAATTCCCGGTGAGTATCTTATAATATATTGGTTTATACTACCAACTGATACATACATTGATGTTTTATTTGTGAGAAAAATACCTTGCATTATTTCTATTGCAATATCGCCTATTCCACAGACAAATTGAAATATTGGTTTAAATAACGCCCCTCCGAAAATCTGCATTTGAGTATGTTGGTATTATAAAATTAAACAACAGAACTATTACCAAAATAATTGATAAGTTTTTAGTAATTTTTTTCATTTCTTCACCCTTTTATTTTTATATTTTATTGTTTTCTGCGATTTTATTTAAATTTGTTTCTACAAATTCAAATTCTTTTTTCGTTGGTGTTATTTGTATTATTGCAGTATCTGCTCCTACCTTAAATAAACCTTCTCCTATTGTACAAGTTACTAAAAAGTTTGCTTCTCCTTCGCTTAATTTAAATACCTGTTTTAAGTATTGTATTTCTGATTTATCTTGTGCTAAAAATAGTTTTGTATCTGATGATGTAAGTACTGCTTGTGCTTCTGGTTTTTCATAAAAGTCTTGAAACCTTTGAGATATAATTGCTAATGAAACATTTCTTTTTCTTGCACGCCTTGCCATCTTATTTAAAAAATCTACTGCCTCTGGAAATGGTAATAACATCCAAGCTTCATCTACTATTACTCTTTTTTGTGTAGCTTTTTTTCTATCTTCGCTGTTCTTTTTAACAAATTTTTCCCATATCCAAGATAATAAAATTTGTTGTGCAAGTGGTCTTGCAAACCTTTCTTCTAATTGTGATATATCTAAATTAATAAATGGTACACCCTCTAATAGTTCAAATGTAGATTGTCCATCAAAATATGCCATCTGTCCATTTAATTCCCTTACATATTGCTTCATAACTTTTAGTAAATAGCTATATTGAAATCTGTAATTTTCATCTACGTTCTGTTCTGCTTTTTTCTGTAGCGCTTTATACCAAGAACCTATTGTTGGCATATCTTTTTTTTCTTTGTATAGCAAATGTCCTGTTGACTCTTTATACAAACTGTTTGGATCATATGTAATTCCACATCGTGTGTATTCATCTGCTACTGCTTCTGCTATTATTTGTTTTGTAAGCTCATTTACTTCTGAGCTTCTAGTACTTCCTTTTGCCATTGTTACTAATGCTTGTGTTACATCTTCTATCTTATTTTCTACATTTAGTACTGTTCTTTCTTTACCTGTAATTTCATCTTTTACTGTTTCTGTTTCTATATCAAATAAGTTTATTATAGTTTTTGAATTAGGACTTAATACAACATTTATTCCTCCAAGTGCTTCCGCTACTGCTCTATACTCTCCTTCTGCATCTAACGCTAAACTTTCCACATTCATTAATACACATGACCTTGATATTAATGTTTTCATAGTAACAGATTTTCCAGCACCAGATTTTGCAAATATAACCATATTGTAATTTGTTAATTCTCTACTAAAATTATCAAATAATATTGGTACACCAGTTTGCTTATTAACTCCTAATGGTATACCTGTTAGATGTCCTATTTCTGATGTTGTAAATGGAAATACTGTTGCCATAGATCTTCTGTCAAATGTATGTGTTCTTTTTATGCTATTTTTCATTAATGGTACATTTGATTGAAACGCTTCCTCTTGCATTGCCCATGCCGATTTAATTCCAATTAAATTTTTTGACATTTCAGAAGAAAGCAATTGTGTATATGCATCTAATGATTGCAAATTATATGCAAATACTGTTGAGATAATTGATGCCTCATATAATTTGTTAAATCCTGAAGCTATTTGATCTCTTAATGCTTCTGCATCAAATCTTTTTTGAGAAAGCGAACTCTCTCTATTTATATTTCCTCTATCTTCTGCAACAATTCTTTCTGTTTCTATTTCATTTATAACTCTATTTAGTTCATTTTGAGACTTTTCCTCAGGAATAGGATTTATGTATACAGAGGTATTTATATCTCCAAATAAGTACATGTCTCTAAATAATTCTGGAAAAGTGCACATACGTGGGAGGCTAGATACATAAAAGCTTCTTGCATATCTTGTAGTATTTGAAATAATTTCTAAGTAATCCAAATGAGATGCATCTATTCCAGCTGGAGCAATCATTTCTTTTAAAGTATGTTTTTTAAGAATTTTATATTCTGGTTCTTGTTCTTTAAATTGCTCTTGCATTTGAACTTCTTTTTGTCTTTTTTTCATTTATTTTGCCTCCTTTTTCTTTGGTTTTGTTTTGCTTTCTTCATCTATTTTTTCAATGGCCTTTTCTGCAACATCTTTTCCTATACGCAGTTTATTCTTTTTTAACAAATCTTTCGCAATTTCTATTAATATTTCGTCAAAGCTTTTTTCCTTCTTTTCTAGTAGTTTTTCTTTTTCACTTTTTACTTCTTGTATCTTTTCATTTGCAAGTTTTAGTGCGTCTCTTTGTAGTTGTTCGTCTAGTGCTTTTATTCTTTTATCAATAACATCTGGAGCAGTAGTGTATAAAACATCATAATTTGTATTAAGCATTGTATCTAATTTGTATACATCTGATTCATCTCTGTTATATGCAACATATAGTAATTCAGCTAAATCTGTAGATGTCATCACTTTTGACTTTACACTACACACAAATAATGCTCTCGTAAGTGATTGTGCTCTCATATATAACTCAGAAAACACTCTATTTAGTTTTTCTTCTTCATTTAAATTTTCCATGCTCATGTCATCCACATAATAAGGTATTACTACATAATAATGTTTTTTCAAGACATTTTTATTTTGGCTTGTTTTTTCTATGTTTTTTATTACATCTGCTCCATAGTCATACAAATTTTGTAGCCTTGCCATTTCTATTGTAACTTCCTCTTTATTTTTTTGCGGATACATATCTGGTTCTTTATTTATCCTATTATATTCATTTCTCTTTTTTTCTAGTTTTTCTTTTGTTTCATTTAGTCTTTGTTTATAGCCTATAATACTGCTCTCTATATTTATTGTTCTCGTTTGTACATATAACTGAATAGGAAATCTTAATGTATTCAAAAATTGAAGAAATCCTGACTCCACACCTGTTTTTTCTACTTCGGACATCAAGTCATAATTCACTCCCTCACATGCAAGAACCATTAAATATTTATTTCCGTTATCTTGTACTATCATATTATCTTGTATTTTATCAAATTGCATAAAATTGAAAATTGGTACTTTAGTATATGAATTTGTTTGTTGTGCTTCTGATTTTATTTTTGTTGATTTTTTATTATTTACTATATCATTTTTCTTCTTATATGTTATATACCAGTAGGCAAATGCTAAGCATATTATTATCATAAATAAAACAAATGCAATAATTATTAATATATTATATATCTCCATTCTTTTTTTCCTCCTCTGTATATAACACATATATTCTGTTATTTTTTGATTTAAATTTTAGCCATCTTAATATAATATCATCCAATTTTTCTCCTGCTGTTTTTTTGGTAATTTCAAATTTAGATATATTGGGCATTTTAAATGTCGCAATTGCATATCCTATTGCTGCAACAGCTATTGCAGTTATTATTCCAGCCATTTTGTACTTTAGCAGTACACCTATTACATAATAGAATGCCAAACCTACAACTCCAAAAGCAACTGCATATGCAAAAGATTTCCTAGTAAAAATATATAATATTCTTCCGTTCGCCACTTACATTTCTTGGTATTTCATACATAATATTCTTAATTCCTCCTTTGTATCTAACTTAATTATATTATATCAAATTTAGTAGTATTTTGTAAATAATTATATTAAAATATATTATGTGAAAATGCATATTTATAAAAAAACAGCTCATTTGAGGTAATATATTCCTCACATGAACTGTGTGTTTATTAATTTATTTTTATTCAAATACTGAGAAAAGCATTTTTGCAATTTGTGCTGCTAATACAACTATCAATATACCTACTATTAATGGCATAAAATTCTTTTTGTATTCTGCTTTTTGTTCTACACTTCCTACTATGTATTTAACACCTAAAATTGATATTATTATAACGCCTGCTATAGCAGCAATATTTCTTATATATGCTAATATAGTACCTGCTTTGTCTTTTAAAGTATCTCCGGTTGTCCCCAAATCTGTAGTACCAGCAGCTTGGTTAACTCCATCTATTATACTTCCTGGATTAGAAGCTTTTACCTCATAAACTGTTGAAATAAGCATAAAGGTAACAATCATAATAACAGCAACTATTGATATTAGTTTCATTTTATTTTTCATATTTTCCCTCCTCTTTTTAATCTTAATTTTTATATTAACTTCTTAACTCTGTTAAGAAATATTAAAAACCTTTTCATTTTATCATATCGCAATTATGCTTGATGCCAGCCATATATATAGGCTGATTAAATCTCACACTATTATCTGCTGATTCATCCAAAGATTGATTTCCTATTGTAACTACAATTTTCCATATTGTAAATGCAGAGAATATTACAATACATCCTACAATATATGGAACCATCAATTCTTTTATTTTTGCTTGTTCTTCCACTGACGCTACCATTATTTTTATTCCCAGCACTGCTCCTACAAGCACCGCAATTATTATTCCTGCAACCAAAAACACATTAAATACTTTTTTTGATGTTTTATTTAACGCATCTACATCAATAGTTTGTTCTGGCTCATCTCCTTTTTTTAAAAAATCCTGAGCAGATTTAAATATTCCATTAATGCAAAATGATTTATAATGTAGTGTTGAAATTATTAATATTATAAATGTTAATATTGCTATTTTTACTAATACACTCCTCATGATACTTCTCCTTTTAATACAATACTAATCTTCTATTGGTATTGGTAAAGCTATTGGTGGTGCTGGATGATTAGTTATTTTTCGAGCATTTAAAGCTTTATATACTTGTCCAACTATGAATGTAGAACTTACAATTATAAGGCATCCTATTATAAATGGTAATATTTTTTCTTTATACTCTGCCTTTTCCGCTAAACTTCCTATCATCGTTTTTATTCCCAATATTGCGATTCCAATTACAGCCCCTATAGCTCCTATTATTCTTATTATGTTTAATATTTTTCCACCTAATTTTATAGCAGGATTAAATCCACTAACATCTTCTTCATTTAATTTAGGTTCATAGTCATTTAGATCTCCTGAAACACCTATAGAGATTGTTGGTACAGTTAATATTAAAATTAAAAATATTATTAATAGCTTTTTTAACATATACCAATTTCCTCCTTTTTTTCCTATCATTATTAATAATAACATATTTTTTTACATATTTCAAGTATTTTATTAAATTTGAGTCATTGCAAGGTTTACAAGCCTTTTTCTATCTTTTTTGTTATGGCTTTTAGTGCTTTTTCTCTTGGCAACATAACTACATGTCCACAGCCTATGCATTTTAATTTAAAGTCTACTCCTACTCTTGTTACTTCCCATTCTTTGCTTCCACATGGGTGTTGCTTTTTTGTTTTTACTATATCGCCTATATTGTAATCCATTTTATTTCATCCCTTTTTATTTTACAAATAATGCTATTCTTTTTTCTATGCTTGATTTGCCAAGAACTTGCATTATTTCATACAAGTCTGGTGTCTGTTGCCTTTTAGTTAAAGCAACTCTTAATACTGTGCTTATGTCTCCCACATGACCTTTCCAGTTTTCTGGATTCTGCTTATATTCTTTAACTTCTCTTGCATATCCCATTTCTTCTGCTAAATCTTTGACTTTATCAAACCACGTTTGTTTGTCATCATTAAAGTTAAAATATTTTTCTATGTACAGTTTTAAGATTTTATTTATTTCTTCTTTATTGTCAATTTTTGCAAACTCATATTTTCCTTCATCCTTTAAAAATTCTTCATCATACATATATATAATAGAATTTTTTATATCTGACCATTTAGAGATGTCTTTTCTTGGTTTTGCATTTCCTCTTTCTATTCCTATTATTTTTAATGCATATTCCTTATTTTCAAGAAGTTTTAATAATTCACTATCATATTTTGTAGCCCAACTTGATGTTTCATTATATACTTTTTCTGCATCAAATCTTGATATTATTGTTTTAGATATATCCAGTAACTTAACCATATCAAAAAGTGCTCCACTTACACCCATTTTGTTAAATTGCAACTCAAATTCTTTTAAATCGACTAAAGGATTAGCTTTTCTCCAACTTTCAAAATTTGAATTTGCTATATTTAACAAGTATTCGCAAACCGCTTCTGGTGGAATTCCTTGCTCATGGTAATAACTTACTGCCGCCTCTGGATCTTTTCTTTTACTTATTTTCCTTTTGCCACCCTCATCCATTTTCATAAGTGGTGCAATATGGGCATATCTTGGAGCTTTAAATCCTGCTGCTTGAAATAATTGTAAATGTAATGGTACAGAAGATAGCCATTCATCTCCTCTTATAACTACTGTTGTTCTCATTAAATGGTCATCTACTAAATGAGCAAAATGGTATGTTGGTAATCCATCAGCTTTTATAATTACTATGTCTTGATCGTTTTCTGGGAAGTCAACTTTTCCCTTTATTAAATCTTGATGTCTTATCTTTTTTTCTTCATTCCCCCTTGATTTAAAACGAATTATATATGGTTCTCCAGCTTTTATTTTTTGTGCTGCCTCTTCTATTGGCAAATTTCTGTACTTTGCCCATACACCATAATACCCAGGTCTTATTTTTGCTGTTTCTTGTTTTTCCCTCATCTCTTCCAATTCTTTTTCTGTTGCAAAACAAGGATATGCCAAATTATTTTCAATAAAATATTTTGCATATGCTTGATATATTTCTTTCCTTAAACTTTGTTTATATGGCCCATATGCGCCTTTTTCTTCTTGTTCATTTAACATTCCTTCATCAAAGTCAATTTTAAAATCTTTTAAAGAATTTACAATTTCTATTGTCGCATCTTGAACCTCTCTTTTTTGGTCTGTATCTTCAATTCTTAAAAATACTACTCCTTTTGTTTGTTCTGCCATTTTCCATGCAATTTGAGATTGATATAATCCGCCAATATGTACATACCCCGTAGGGCTTGGTGCAAATCTTGTAACTATTGCTCCTTCTGGTAAATTTCTTTCTGGATATTTTTCCTCATAATATTTTATATCTTTTGCATTTGGAAAAATCAAATTTGCTAAATCTTTATAATCCATTTTACTCTCCTTTTATTGCAAGGAAGTAACTATGTACTTCCTTGACACTCTAATTTTATATTGTTATATCTCCATAATTACTGGCAATATCATAGGATTTCTTTTTGTTTTTTGGAAAATATAATCTCTTAAGTTATCCTTTAATGCTGATTTTATTGTTGACCAATCTCTAATACGTTTTTCTTCGCATTTTTTTACTTCTTCTCTTATTACTCTTTTTACATCTTCCATTAAGTTTTCTGACTCTCTTACATAAACAAATCCCCTTGACACTACATCTGGCCCAGATACTATTTCCCCTGTCGAAGAATCCATTGTCATTACTATTACTATTAATCCGTCTTGTGATAAATGTTGTCTGTCTCTTAATACAATATTTCCAACGTCTCCAACGCCTAAGCCATCTACCAATATTTTTCCTGATGGTACTGAATTTGTCAATTTTGCTTCTTTTTCGTTAAGTTCTAAAACCCTTCCATTTTCTAGCATAAATATATTTCTAGGATCTACTCCAACTTTTCTTGCTGTTTCCGCGTGTGCTCTTAATTGTCTATATTCTCCGTGTACTGGTAAAAAGAATTTTGGTCTTACCAATGAAATTATCAATTTTTGTTCTTCTTGGCAAGCATGTCCTGAAACATGTATGTCCTCTAATGAGCTGTAAATTACTTCTGCGCCAATTTGCATTAAGTCATCTATTACTCTTGATACAAATTTTTCATTTCCTGGTATTGGAGTTGCAGAAATTATTACTAAATCATTTGGTGTAATTGAGACTTTTTTGTGCTCTCCAGATGCCATTCTTGTTAGTGCAGACATTGTTTCGCCTTGACTTCCCGTTGTAATTATTACCAATTGTTCATCTGTATAATTTTTTATCATATCTATATCTATAAATGTATTTTCTGGTACGTTTATATATCCCAATTCTTTTGCAGTTTCTATCATATTAATCATACTTCTGCCACAAATTGCAACTTTTCTATTATATTTAACAGCCGAATTAACAATTTGTTGAACTCTGTGGACATTTGAAGCAAATGTTGCTACAACTATTCTCTTTTTTGTGTTTAAGAATAGCTTATCAAATACTTCTCCTACTGAACTTTCTGACATTGTATATCCTTTTCTCTCAGAGTTTGTGCTATCTGAAAGCAATGCCAAAACGCCGTTATTGCCTAATTCTGCGAGTCTTCCAAAATCCATAACCTTTTCATCTATCGGTGTATAGTCTACTTTAAAGTCTCCAGTGTGTATTACTGTTCCAACAGGTGTATGAATTGCAAGCATTACAGCATCTGGAATACTGTGTGAACTTCTTATAAATTCCACTTTAATATTGCCAAAGTCTACTGTTTCGCCTTGATTTACAACTGTTAGCTTTGTACTTCTTAATAATTTATGTTCTTCCAATTTATTTTCTATTAAGCCTATTGTCAATTTTGTTGCATAAATTGGTATATTAATTTGTTGCAATATATATGGTATAGCTCCAATATGATCCTCGTGTCCATGTGTTATTACTAAACCTTTTATTTTTTCTTTATTTCTTTCTAAATATGTTACATCAGGTATTACTAAATCTACACCAAGCATATTGTCTTCTGGGAACTCTAGTCCACAGTCTACTAGTACAATCTCATTTCCATATTCAAAAACAGTAATGTTTTTTCCTATTTCTTCTAACCCACCAAGTGGAATTATTTTTAAATTTTCTTTTTTAAATTCAAATTTTATGTTTTCTTTTTTATTATTACTTCTTGCCTTTTTATTTTCTGTTTTGTTTTCCTCCCCTCTTTTATAGCTTCTTCTTTGTGGTTTTCTTTTTTGCTCTTTATCCTTTTGTTCTGTTTCAATTGTCATGTTTTTATATCTCCTCCTTATTTTTTATCAAATTTATATACTAAAAAATAGTTTATCCTTTTCTAAACTATTATAATTACAAAATATTTATATTTAATTTTACAATAGAAATCAAATATGTTTATATTATTTTCCGCACAAACCAAACATATTTTACCACTTTAAATATTTAATATTCCGATTATACTTTAATTTTATATATATAAATCTCTTCTTTACCATTTTTGGTAACAACTGTTACCTATTATACACTTTTTTCTTTGCATTGTCAAATTTAAAAAAGATACAGCTTTTGCCATATCTTTTATATGAATTCATATAATTTATATAAATTTCAAATCTTATTTTTTATTTACTAAGTCTTTTAAAGCTTTTCCGGCTTTGAATACAGGTGCTTTAGATGCAGGTATTTTTATTTCTTCTTTAGTTTGTGGGTTTCTTCCCTTTCTAGCAGCTCTTTTTCTTACTTCGAAAGATCCAAATCCAACTAATTGAACTTTATCTCCTTTTGCTAATGTCTCTGATACAACATTTACAAATGCATTTAATGTTGCTTCAGCATCTTTTTTTGTTTCTCCTGTTTTAGCTGCAATAGCTGCAATCAATTCTGTTTTGTTCATTTTTATTACCTCCTATAAGATTTCAAATATGTAGACAATGCAATCTACTATTAACATTATTCGCCAAAGTTCCTTAAAATCCTTCTTTTTTTATGCCAAATTTTCCGAAAGTCTACATTTCACTAGCTTTACCAGTTTTTTCTTTTCGAAACTCCTCATTTTACTGCTTTTCAAGGTTTAGAATTTCAAGTATCTTTTTACCAAATGGAATCATTTTTATATTATCCTTGTCTAATATTTTAAAAACAATAATAAAAATTCCGTATATTAATACTGCAAAGCCAATTGCTAATATTATGCTTAATTTGTCGCTAAATATACTTAAACATTTATTATATGTGTATATTGCACCAATTATCATAATTGTTGTTGCCATTAATGGCTTAATCACAAAAGTTGATAATTCTAATTTTAATTTTATTGTTTTTCTTAATACTGCATAATCTATTATTACTGCAACCATATGACAAATTACTGTTGAAGCAGTGGCTCCATTAATTCCACCTAATATAAATATGTTTGGATCTATTTTTATAAGTATTAAATTTAATATTAGTTTTATAACTACTCCAACTGTTAAAGCTATTGCTGGTACTATTACTTTACCTAATCCTTGCAAAACTCCACTAATTGTTTGTTCTAAAACTATAAATATAATTGAAACTGCACTTATTTGTAATACAATCGCACCATTGCTTTGATTTGGAAAAAGTAATTTTAAAATTGGTTCTCCAAAGAATATCAGTCCCGCCATACATGGCAGTCCCATTAATATTGTTAGTAAAATTGAAAATGATACTCTTTTTTTTATTGTTTCTGAATCTCCCATGGCTTTAGAATATGCTATTGTTGGTATCAAACTTGTTGTAAGTGCCACATTAAATGACATTGGTAACATTACAAGAGTATCTACCTTACCACTTAATATTCCATATTGGATTTTTGCTTCATTTTCACTTAAAAAGTTTTTTAATCCTCTAACTACTGTTATTGAGTCTATGCTTTTATTTAATGACCCCAGTATAGAGGTTAGTGACATTGGTATAGATACTGTTAATACTTCTTTAATTGTGCTTAAAATTCTAGTGTATTTATATTTTTTTGTTTTGATTAGTTCTTTGGCTATTTCTTTTCTTATTGTTTTATAATAAATATATAAATACCAAAATCCCACAGAAGTTGCTAAGGTTGTAGCTAAATTTGCTCCTGCAGCCATTATTGTTGTATTTATTCCTGAGGTCATTGCTAATAATTCTACAACAATAATGGTAAACACCATTTTAAATAATTGTTCTATTGTTTGAGAATTTGCTGTTACTTTTACATTATTTCTGCCATTAAAGTACCCTCTAATTACACTAATTAATGTAACAAAAAATATTGATGGAGATAGTGCTACTAAGGAATATTCTGCTTCTGGAATTTGTAGCCATTTTTCTGCTATAATTTCTGCTCCTAAAAAAAGTATTAATGAACATGTAAACCCGATTAGCGCAAATGTTACAAACGCAATTTTAAATATTTTATGTGCTCCTTTATTATCTCCTATTGCCAATTTTTCTGACACTAATTTTGCTATGGCATTTGGTATTCCAACAGACGAGAATGTAAGCAATAAAGCATATATTTGAAATCCACTTGAATATATTGCATTTCCAGTGTCTCCAAATCCCTGTTTATTCGTTAAATATACTCTGTATATTAGTCCTAATGTTTTAATTAGAATATGTGAAATCATTAGAACTAATACTCCACTCATAAAGCTTTCTTTTTTTAATTTCTTTTTATTTTTCATCAATTACCTCTTGCACAAATATATTCTGTTTTTTTTCTTTTATGAATTTTTAATTTCAAATCTGACTAGTAAAATTTTGAGAGGATTTTTTTGTCAAAAGTCTTGTTTTTTTGCTGATTTTGTAGGATAATATATATGTAAGGTTAGATTTAATGAAAGTGGTGGAATAAGTGAAATTATTTGATAAGTTTTTAAAACTACTAAAGACAGATAGAAACACATTTATGACTTATATTTTAACAATAATATCTTTTTACATATTAGTAGACAGAGTAGTAGAAATGCTGTTTATTATTTTTACGGGAGTTTCTTATTCATATTGGGGACCTGTAAAATATACACTCGCCATAGCTTGTGTATCTTTTGCATTTTTCTTTTCATCTGGTTCTAAATTTGCTAGAGCAGATATTAATAAGTTAAGAATATTTCATACATTTATAGTTAGCTTTTATATAGTATGTATTTCTGCATTAGTTCAATGGCTAAATGCAATTATATGGCTAGGCTTATTGTCTTTGCCTAATTTTGTTGAGCTTGTAACAGATTTTTCATATTTATTTAAGCCTGCATTCACTGCATTAGGAATATATATACCTCTTGTAACATTTTATAAAGTTATTAAATGGCTTATATTCTCTATTAATGATGTTAAAGACATTAGAGATTCTATATTTGATTATGGCGGTATTGATTTATCTGCAAAACCAGAAGGTGTTGGAAACTTTACATGTGAAGTAAAAGTTTGTATGAACACGGAAAGTGGTGAAGATGTAAAAATACCTGAAGCTAAACGTTTTGAATCTTTACTTGTTGTTGGTGTTTCCGGTTCTGGAAAAACAGCTACAATTTATGAACCAATGATAGCAAGAGATTTTGAAAAGAAATATTTCTTTAGAGAAGTTGCGAAAGAAATGGGATTTACTGCATTAAAAACAGGTATTGCTACATTAACATATCCATACTCAAATGATTATTTAAATAAAAACTTCTCATTATCTTTGTTAACGCCAAATCCTGACAAACTTGATATTTACAAAGCATATATGAAAAAAATGACAATTTCTTCTTCTGGAAGTCGATTTGTTTATAAAGATTTAGGATTAACGTATATGGCTCCTGACCCAGATACAATAGAAACTATGGCAGGAGTTGCAAAAAACTTTAGTTTACCAGTAAATATTATTGATCCTAATAACTCTGATTCTGTTGGATTAAATCCATTTATATATAAAGACCCTATAAAAACTGGTATTGCAATTTCCTCTGTATTAAAAGGATTATTTGCAACGAACAGACCTGATTTAAGTTTAGCATTTAGAGAAAATGCAGCAATACAAATATTAGAAAATCTTTCTATTTTATTAAAAGAGATGTATCCAAGATTGCATGAAGGTTCATTACCCAATTTAGAAGATTTACTAAATATGTTAAACGATTTTAGTCTAGTTGAAGAAATGACAGAGCAAATGAAACAAATACCAGAACTTGCAGATAAATATAAAATATTAATTAGATATATGGAAAACAATTTTTATGCAAATAGTACAGACTTAAATAATACAAAAACTTCTGTATTTACTGCTTCTGCAGAGTTAGACAATTTGTTAAGATATCCAGGTGTTAAAAATATATTGTGTAATAGAACAAACAATTTGGATTTTGACAAAGCATTAGAAAAAGGAGAAATTACTTTATTATGCACAAGAAGAGGAGATTTAGGACCTAATGCACATAAGGCTTTCGGTTTATTCTTTATATTATTAATGCAACAATCTATTTTATCACGTCCAGGAAATGACACTACTAGAATTCCACATTTCTTGTATATAGATACCTTCCCAGACTTTATATGTAAAGCAACAGAACCAATATTCACAGTTTATAGAAAATACAAAGTTGCAACGGTATTAGATTCCCAAAATTTATCTCAATTAGAAGGTGAAGGGAATTCCTCAAATGGTCCTGGCAAACACTTTAGAGATACAATACTAGCTAACTGTGTTAATAAAATAATTTTTGGAAATGCTTTACCAGAAGACCTTCCATGGTGGGAACAAGAATTACAAACAAAAAGAGAATGGCAATGGAAAAAAAGCTATCAAATGGATCCATCAAAAAAGGATTATGGATATGATTCTAAAGCATCAGACATTGGCTTTAACTGGATACCTAACTTTAAAACAGGTAAGATAAAATCTTTAAAAAGTAATCAAATTATTTTTAAAGTTAAAAATCTAAAAGGTCAAAGCGTTGTAGATAAAGGTAAGGTTGAAAAGCTTGAATCTAAATATAAAGAACCTCATAAAGTAAAAGAATTTAATTTTGATAAATTTACCAGCGGAATATCTCAAGAAGCAAAAATTAAAGAAAAAGCTCGTAAAGCTATTAAAAAACGTTTAGACGATGATTATAATGATGATGACCCAATCAAAATAGACACTTCTGATTCTAGCTTCTTATTTGATAATGAAGATGCTATTATAGTAGATTTAAAAAAAGGAAATAGCAATTAATAGGAGAAAAGAAACCATATAGTAATTTATATGGCTTCTTTTTTTATGTATTTATTTAATTTTTCTTGCTTCTAAATAATATCTTTTATCATAGCTATGTCCCATCGAAAATGTTTTTCTTGGTAATGCTCCATCTAGTATAACAGTTTTAAATAATTCTGATTTATGCATATTTGGTAATAAAAATCCTATATTTCCTTCTTGTTCTCCTAATTTTTCTGTTGTCTCTTCTCCATGTATATAGTCTACTTTTCCTCCATTTTTCTTTAAATATTCGTCTATAAACATTTGTAGGCTACCTACTGCCAAATTAGATTTAGGATTTTTTATAACTATTTTTCCTTTTTTACCTTTATATACATATTGTATTACTTGTCCCTCTCCTTCTTCTGATGTTTCGTAGAATTTCTTTAATTCCTCCATCATGTGTTCTGGGTTAACTCCAAATACTACTCTATGTATTGGTTCAAAGTCAAGTGCATCACTATGTAAGTTAACAACCTCTACTAATGCATATCTTGCTGGATGGTTCTCGTATTCTTCCTTTGTCAATGTTTTCTTTAAATTTTCATAGCATGTTTTTGCTGTTGCTAATGAGTGGTTTCCATCTCCTACAGAGAATAATAGGACTCCTTTATCTTTTACATTGTATTTCTGCTCAAACTTTTCTTTATCTGCTAATTCCCCTATTCCTTCTAACACTTTTTCTATAAGTTCATCATTAAGCTTATATCCTTTAATATGTCCACCATTTTTCATTAGATCTGTATCATATACCTTATCTTCCTCACTTACTTTATCTGTTAGTCCTTCTATTATTTCTTTTTTATCATCATCAATTAATAACATTATATGAGGTAATTCTAATGGAGCATTTTCTCTAACTTTTACTCTTGGTGGTATTCTCTCTAATACAGTTCCTTCTGTTGCTCTTATCAATGTTTGAGAATCTTTAGCAAAAGAATAATCTTCTAAATCTACTTTTCCCATTAGCCCTTTTCTTATTCTGCCATCTGCTTGAGTTCTTTCTACATATATTAAACTATCTTTTAAAGTTCTAAAGAAATTATTATTAATTAATTTTTTCATTTCTTCATTAACTTCTGCTATTTTTTCTGCAACATTATCTTCTTCCAAGTATATTTCTGGTAATGTTACTTTTAGAGTTGATGGTTCGTCTCCAACAATTTTAGTTACACCCTCCCAGTATTCTGGCTCTGATGTGTATTGATCACATGCTATAACAGCCCATTTGCTCATATCTGCGTTTTCTGGCAATAATATGTCAGCTTTTGAAAATGGTATTTTCATTTCTTCACATTCCTTTCTTTAAAATATATAAATTGAAAAATTTTTCAATTATTAGCTTAATAATTTTATTTTTTCTGTAACCATTTGATACTTTTGTGTATCAGGGTCTAGTTTTATTGATACAAGTGTGTCTTCTAGTGTGTCTGAATTTTGCTTTAAGTCTGTTGTAAAATACAAATTTATTTTATCTATTTCTAATTTGTTTATAACTATATGTTTAAATGCTTCTGCTATATGTTTTTCGTCTTCACATACTATTATTAACTGTGGTAATGCCGTATATCCACAATCTCCCGGCACAAAGTTTTCATAGAAATCCTTGTACATTCTAATTTTATCTGTCAATTTGTTTTGCCAATCATCTTCTCTTCTTATTACTTCAAATAAAAATTGTATTGATTTTTCGCCTTTGGTTAATTTTATTCCTCCACCTGATGCTTTAAATACCTTGCCTAATGTTTTAGCTTTTAATGCTGGCTTTGGAGTATATGACTCATATGCCTTAACCTTATTTAAATATGCTATAATAACCTGATTTCCTGCTAGTCTTTTTTTTATCATGGCAACTGGTTTTGTATTATCTGTTGGTTGCCATTTACATTCTATTCCTCTTGAATCTAGCAAGTATTTTCCCATTTTTTCTAAGCAGTATATTCTATATATTCCCTTTCCATCTTGAGAGTCAAAATAATATCTGGTTAATATTTTTGACTTTACTAATTGTTCCAATTTATTATTCAATTTCTCTTGTGAACCTACATCTATTCCCTTTTTCTCTAGCATTTGTAATATTTGTCTAGAAGTAATAAATTCAAATTCGTTTACTATCTCTAAAATAGTAAAGTGTAATTCATTTATATGTCCTAAGTTTATCCTCTGTACTATTTGGCTCATTGATACATAACCATCTTTTCCATCAAATACTTTTATCTCTCCAGGTCTAATTGCAAATGGAGAAACTGTTGCTTTTATTTCATTGTCTCTAACCATATTACTACTCATTCCTCTCTTTATTAGATATAGCTATTTTATCACAAAATAGCACATTTGTCTACTTTATTAGCTCCTTTATTTGACCGCTTTTTAAATACTTCCATTCTCCTAATTTCAAGTCTTTTACATTAATGTTTCCTATTCTACTTCTATGTAGTGCCAATACTTTTTTTCCTATTGCATTACACATTTTTCTTACTTCTCTATTTTTTCCTTCATGTATTGTTATTTCTATTCTAGATATATCTTTTACCTCGTCTATTTTTAATATTTTTACTTTTGCTTTTCCTGATATATAGTCATCTATTTTTACTCCTTTTTCAAGCATTTCTATTTCTTCTTTTGTAATTTTTCCTTTTAGAGTAACATTATATGCTTTTTCTATTTCATATTTTGGGTGAGTTACTTTATATATAAATTCTCCATCATTGCTTAAAATTAGTGCTCCTGATGTATACATATCTAGTCTTCCTACAGGCACAATTTTTTCTTTGATTTTTATTAAATCTAGTACTGTATCTCTATTAAATTGATCTTTTACGGTTGTAACGTAACCTATTGGTTTATTTAATAAAATGTATACTTTTTCTTCTACTGTTGACACAGGTTTACCTTCAAAAGTAACCTTATCCTTTTCAATATCTATTTTTGTACCTAATTCTGTTACTGTTTTTCCGTTCACTTCAACTTTTCCCGCTAAAATATATTCCTCTGCCTTTCGTCTAGAGCATATACCACTATTAGCCAAAAATTTTTGTAATCTAATTTGTTCCATTTTTTTCCCTTCATTTTTATCTATAATTTTTTTAATATTTCTTCAAAATACTGTGGCAGTGGGGCTGTTAATTCCATATGCTTATTTGTTATTGGATGCATAAATTCCAATTTATATGCATGAAGCATTTGTCCTTCTATACCAAACTCGTTTTTTCCATTTGAATATACTGCATCACCCACTACTGGATACCCTATTTCTGCCATATGTACTCTTATTTGGTGAGTTCTTCCTGTTTCTATTTTTATTTCTAACAGTGTATATTTAGAATATCTTTTTAAAACTTTAAAATGTGTTATAGCTTGTTTTCCATTTTTTGTTACTGCCATTTTTTTTCTATCTTTTGTACTTCTTCCTATTGGCATATTAATTGTAGCCTCTTCTTCCGGCACATTCCCTCTTACAAGTGCAATATATGTTTTTTTTACATTTCTTTCTTTTATCTGTTCGCTCATATTTATATGTGCTTTATCATTTTTTGCCACTATTATTAGCCCTGAAGTATCTTTATCTAATCTATGTACAATACCAGGTCTTAATTCTCCACCAATACCAGACAAACTGTTTTTACATATCGATAAAATTGCATTTACTAATGTACCATCTGGATTTCCATTTGCAGGATGAACAACCATTCCTTTTGGCTTATTTACCACAATTATATCACTATCCTCATATATTATATCTAATGGTATTTCTTGCGCCTTTAATTTAGTTTCTTTTGCTTCTGGTACATCTATACTAATATTATCATTTGCTTGAACCTTATATGAAACTTTTTCTGATTTATCATTAACCAAAACATTGTTGCTTTCTATTAATTTTTTTATCATTGTTCTAGATAATTCGTTAAAATTCTCTGCTATATAAATGTCCAATCTTTTTCCCTTATCATTTTCATTTACTATTACATTTTTCATTTTATTTTAGTTCCTTTTTTAAGTTTTTTAATTCTCTTGTTGTATATATTGCCATATTTAATGCAAATGCTATCCATCCTATTACCACTAATATATCTGCTATATTAAAAGTTGGAAAATTAAATACTGGCGATATATCTATAAAGTCAATTACCCTTCCTCTAAATATTCTATCTATTAAATTTCCAAATCCTCCCGCTAAAATTAATGCTAACGAAATATTGGTAAATTTGTTTGTCATCTCTCTTTGTTTTACCATAAATCTGATAATTATTATAATTACAAATATGCTTATTATAATATTACTAATTCCTCCATTTGAATTAATTCCAAATGCCACACCTTTATTCTCTACATATGTAAAATTCAATATGTTCTGTATTACAGTTATTGAATTTTCTTTAATATTTGTTATTACTAACCATTTTGTTAATTGGTCAAATATTATTAATGTTAGTATTAATAATGTCAATAAAATTGCTCTTTTTTTCATTTATATAACCATTCCTTTATTTGCATCTTTCATAAACCACAAAATTATCGTCATTATACATTTCTAAAAATCCAGAGTCATTAGAAATAAATGTATTTAATTTTGATTTTTTCTTTAATATAATATGAGTTATATCATATTTTTCAAAAGTATCTTCATAATATCTCTCCATACTTGATGTTTTGATGAAATCTGTGAATATATCTCTACCGTCGTATTCTCCGTTTTCTGCACGTTTTCCATTAAATTCTGGTGCATATAAATCTGCCCTAGAATCTATAAATACAGGAACTCCTTTGTATAACAAATAGCTTCCATAATTATATTCATTAAACAACTTCATATTTTTTACATCAAGGTTTTGTAAAATCCATTCTGTTGCTTCTACAGGATAGTTCTTTTTACTTACAAAACTATTTCCTATTTTTCCACTATACATTCCCAAACTCATTATTATCACTAATAATATTACAATTGCATCAACTTTTTTATTATTTAATGCACTCAACAGTTCATTTTTTGCTTCTGGAGCATATTTTTCAAACATACTTGCAACAAGTTTTGAAAATATAAATGAGCCTATAAGCACCAATAAAGATGTTTGCCTTCTTGTCATAAATGCTAATAGTACCAATCCTGAAAGCATAAATAAATCTCTTAATTTAATTTTTGTATCTGTAAAAATTAATATAACTAGAAACATTACTAAAACAACCATAATTGGAATATTATTTATTAACGTTAATGGTAAGTGCTCGCTAATATTGTTAGTAGTATTCCCCTGCATTGTTTTTACTAAGTAGGTATATGGTGTTGTTCCAAGTGGTGTTAATAATCCCGTAAAAACAGATATAAATAATATAACAATTAAACCTTTTGTTGCTGTTTCTTTTTTTATTTTAATTTTATATGGATTTTTTCTTCTTTTTCTTTCTTTTTCTAATACTTTTAGATGATTTTCTTTTATCTTTTCTAACTGTACTTCAAGTTCAATAGCCTGATTTTCTTTTCCACTTTTATAAAACTTTTCAATTCTGCCTTTAAATCTTCTAACTTGCATTTTATAAAATAAGTCTGATTCTATTATTGATGCCATAATGTATTCTGCTATATATGGCAAAAATAAAACAAAGTAAAATGGCCATACTGCAACATGTATGTTTGCTATAAGAGTAGAAATTGCTAGTAATCCAAACAAAAATATCCTTTTATTTGTTTCTATATAATTTTCTATAAATAAAATAGTTAAAGCAAACAATATAAATGTTACTAGTTGCGCTCTTGCTGCAATATAATTTTTTAATAAATATAGCACTCCAAGTGTTACTAAAAATGATATTATGTTGTTTTTGGATAATTTTGAATTGACTAAATATATCACTATGCCTAATATAACACTTAAAACAACCGTTGCTATATATACCGCCGTAAAACCTCCTATTCCTATGTTTTCTCCTAAGTTATATATTATATATGTTCCTGTATCATATGCCCAATGTGGATACGTGTATGGCAAATTTTCATGCCAAGAAAATGGATCTTGCATATCTATTCCGTTTTCTAATATGTGCTTACCTATAGCAATTGTATAATATGTGTCATTTTGAAATGTAATTGGTGTAATTGAAAATGCAAATATAATTATTGATACAATCGCTATGACGTCAATTCTTTTTATTTTTTTCATGTATAACCTCCAGTTATATGTTAAACTCTGTATATATTGCACTATGGTCTGATGTTCCTTTGGCATCTATTGTTTCAAATTTTATTAATTCTATATTTCTTGAGTAAAAAATTGTGTCTATACAGCCTTGTCCGAGTTCAGAAAACCATGTGTCTTCTATATTGTTTATTTTATCCAATTTTCTATTTAATATTTCGTATTCTTCATAGCTCTCTTTTTCTTCAAATATATACTTCCCCTTGCCCAATCTCGTTACTCCTACGTTAAAGTCTCCGCCTACTATTATTATTTCACTTGGATCTATTTTGCTTATGATTCTGCACAATTCTTTTGCAGCTAATATTCTCTCGTCTTCATATGTTGATAAATGTACTGAAAATAAATTCAGTTTTGTAGTTCCTAATGATATTCTATTATATAATATTCCTCTTTGTTCATGTTTTGTGTCTGTTAATGGCATTAAATAATTTGCCGAAAAAGATATTAGAAATTTGCTTATTATTCCGTCACCATAGTATCCATCCTCTAGTGTTATATTGCTTTCCATTGAACAGTAATATAACCCAACTTTTTTTGCAAATTCTCTAATTTGGTTCATTTCTCCTGCCCTTTTTGTGTACATATCTACTTCTTGTAAAAATATTATATCTGGTTTGTATTCTTTTATTAAATTAGCCTGTCTTTCTATATCTACTTTATTATCTGTTCCTCTTCCGTGTGCAACATTAAATGTAATAATTTTTAATAACATTTAATCGCCCTCTTTTTTATTTTTACTCTTCAATTATATCAAAGAAGGTAACACAATTACAATAAAAAAAGCATAAAAAAATACCCCATAAGAGGTATTTTTTTATATTAATTATTTATTTGCTTTGCAACTTCTTCTGCAAAGTTTTCTTCTCTTTTTTGTAAGCCTTCACCTTTTTCAAATCTTGCAAATCTAATTATTTTAGCATTGTTTTCTTCTGCTAGTTTAGATATTTTTATATCTGGATTTTTAACAAATTCTTGCTCTACTAAGCATATTTCTCCGTAGAATTTTCCAATTCTACCTTGAACCATTTTTTCTGCTATTTCTGCTGGTTTTCCTTCATTCATGGCTTGAGCTTTTAATATTTCCATTTCCTTTTGTAATCTGTCTGATGGAACAGAATCTCTATCTAAATATTCTGGTTTTGCAGCTGCAATTTGCATACATATATCTTTTGCAAATTGGCTATTTCCACCTTCTATTTCTACTAGAACTCCTATTTTTCCATCTCCATGTATATAGCTTTCTACTAAACCTGTTGTTTCAAATCTTTCGAATCTTCTAATAGACATGTTTTCACCTATTGTAGCAATTTTTCCTGTTAAAACCTCTCCAACTGTTTTGCCTTCTTCTGATATAGATGGTTGTTCTAATAATTCCTCTACTGTTGCTGGATTTTTTTCAACTACTTGTCTTGCAACATCTGCTACAAAACTTCTAAATTCTTCGTTTTTAGCAACAAAGTCTGTTTCTGCATTTACTTCTACTACTGCCCCTATTTTTTTATCTTCTGAAACATAAGTAGTAACTAAACCTTCTGCTGCAATTCTATCTGATTTTTTAGCAGCTTTAGCAATTCCTCTTTCTCTTAAAAGTTCAATTGCCTTTTCTTCGTCTCCATTAGTTTCTGCTAAAACTTTTTTACAGTCCATCATTCCTGCGCCAGTTTTTTCTCTTAATTCTTTAACTTGGTTTGCTGTTATCATAGTTGTTTATCTCCTTTCGCTTTTTAGATTTATTTAATTAGTTTTCTTCAGCTGTTTCTACAACTTCTTCCATGCTTTGTGGTTCTTCTTCTGCTACTTGTTCTTCAACTACTTCTACATCCATAGATTCGCCTTGTCTTCCCTCTATAACTGCATTTGCCATGCAATCTGCTATTAATTTAACTGCTCTTATAGCATCATCATTTCCTGGAATAGCGTAATCTACGTCTTCTGGATTACAGTTTGTATCTATTAAACCAATAACTGGTATTCCTAATTTCTTAGCTTCTAATATTCCTATTCTTTCTTTTTTAGGGTCTACTATAAACATAACTCCTGGAAGTTCTTTCATTTCTTTAATTCCTCCAAGGTTCTTTTCTAGTTTTTCCATTTCCTTTTTTAGAAGTATAACTTCTTTTTTAGGTAACACATCAAATGTTCCATCTTCTTGCATAGTTTCTAATTGTGTTAATCTGTCAATTCTTTTTCTGATTGTATCAAAATTTGTTAATGTTCCACCTAACCATCTTTGATTAACATAGTACATACCGCATTTTTCTGCTGCTTCTTTCATGCAATCTTGTGCTTGTTTTTTAGTTCCAACAAATAGAACTGTTTTTCCTTCTTCAGCTTGTTGTTTTAAAAAGCTGTAGGCTTCATCTAATTTTTTAGATGTTTTTTGTAAGTCGATAATGTGGATTCCATTTCTAGCTTGAAAAATATATTCAGCCATTTTAGGATCCCATCTTCTTGTTTGATGTCCAAAGTGAACACCTGCTTCTAGTAATTGTTTCATTGCAACTACTGCCATTTTAAATTCCTCCTTTTAGTTTTTCCTCCACATAGCTTTAGCATTTAAGAAGACTTGCTATTACTAGCAAGCACTTTTCCTAAACTAGCCATATGTGTGTTTTAATTAACAGATAATATTATATCAAAAACTCTTGCAAAAAGCAAGAGTTTTGAATTATTTTATTTTATTGGGCGTGGGAGCTCCTTTACAATGAATTTAATGATCTTTGTGCCATTTTTTCATATCTTATTTTTTTATCTCTTATTTTTTCATCCAATTCTGGTAAGATTCCAAAGTTTGCATTCATTGGTTGAAAATTTTTATTTGGTGTTGATATGTAATTTGCTAGTGCTCCTATTACTGTTTCGCTTGGAAATTCTGCTTTGCACTTTATTTTGCCACTTTTAAAATTTAAGCATGCATTTATTCCTGATACAAGTCCAGATGCTATTGACTCCACATATCCTTCTACTCCTGTTATTTGCCCTGCAAAATATATGTTAGGGTCTTTTTTTAGATTATATGTATTATCTAATAATTCCGGAGAATTAATAAATGTGTTTCTATGCATAACTCCATATTTAACAAATTCTGCATTTTCTAGTCCCGGAATTAAACTAATTACCCTTTTTTGTTCGCCAAACTTTAAGTTTGTTTGAAAACCAACTATGTTAAATAAATTTCCTTCTGTGTTATCTTGTCTAAGTTGTACTATTGCATACGGTCTTTTCCCTGTTCTTAAATCTGTAAAGCCTACTGGTTTAAGTGGTCCAAATCTTAGTGTATCTATTCCTCTTTTTGCCATTACTTCTATCGGCATACATCCTTCAAATATTTCTTTTTTCTCAAAGTTGTGAAGTTCTACTATCTCTGCATTTATTAATTCATTACAAAAAATCTCATATTCTTCTTTATTCATTGGCAAATTTATATAATTATTTTCTTGCTCCTGCTCTATTCTTTTTTTCCAATCTTCAATTGTCTCTTCTTTTCCTCGTTCTTGCTTATATCTGTCTCCCCAGAATGCTATATTCATATTTATAGAGTTTTTTTCTATTATAGGTGCTGCTGCATCATAAAAATGTAGCCCTTTTTCCCCTGTTATTTCTTTTATTTCTTTTGATAAAGCATCTGAAGTAAGTGGTCCTGTTGCAATAATCACAAGTCCGTTTTTCGCTATTTTTTTTAATGATATTTCTTTTCCAATTTCTTGTCTTATTATTTCTATATTTTTATATTGTTTTAATTGTTTTGTTACTTCTTCTGCAAATTTTTCTCTATCAACTGCTAGTGCTTGTCCTGCTGGGACATTTACTTTATCTGCAATTTTTATAAGCAATGAATCTAATCTTCTTAATTCCTCTTTTAACAAGCCACACGCATTTGTTATTAAATTTGATTTAAATGAATTGCTACATACTATCTCTGCTAGGTTACTATTGTTGTGCGCTGGTGAAAAATTATGTGGTTTCATTTCGTACAACTTTACATTTATTCCTCTTTTTGCTATCTGATAAGCTGCCTCTGAGCCTGCTAGTCCTCCGCCTATTATTGTTATATATTCCTCCATACATCTTCTTCTTTCTTAATTTTTTCTCAAAAATACAACTAGTCTTTGTTTAATTGTACAAAAACTAGTTGTTCTTCTTACATTAATATTCCGATTATACATTTTCTTACATTATTTGTCAATTCAATTAATTCATCTTTTAAAATTTATTTACTAATAATTAACAACGTAATTTTTTTAATTTTCTATTTATATTTTTGACATTTTGTGATAAAATAATCTAAATTATTTTAGAAGGAGTATTAATTATGAATTTAAATAAATGTTGTCGTTGTGGTTGTTTTTATTCTAGTGAAGGTAATGTTTGCCCTAATTGTCAGCCAAAGGATTTTAATGAAATTGCAAAATTAAAAAATTATTTTGATGTCAACTCTAATTTTGATTCTATTGAGTGTATTTCTGCAAATACTGGAATAACTTTAAAAAATTTAAATAGATTTTTAAATCAGGAAGAATTTTCTAAGTTTTCTAATAAGTTTAATAGTTCTGGTAATATTGGAATTGATTTATAATTAATTATATGTTTAAAGGTCGCTATATGACAGCGACCTTTTGTTTAAATAATTTTTATTATTGTTTTTTTAATTTCTGGAATTTTGTTTTCTATTTTATATATTTTTTTTATTCGCTCCACTGCTTCGTTTGCCTTTTCTTTGTCATTGGCATATATATATGCTATTACATCTCCTGTATATACTTTATCTCCAACTTTTTTCTCCAACACTATTCCAACTGTTTTGTCTATTTCATCTTCTTTTTTTATACGTCCTGCTCCTAAAAATACTGATAATCTGCCTATTTGTTCTGCATCAATACTTGTTATATATCCATCTTTTTCACATATTACAGAAATTACATATTTTGATTTTTCAAATTTTTCTGGCTCGTCTATATATAAAACATCGCCATTTTGATTTTGAATTAATTGTTTAAACTTTTCTAGTGCTTTTCCATTTTGAATGTTCTCCAACATTTTCTTCTTATTTTCTTCTATGCTATTTCCTTTTCCTGCTAATTTTATCATATGAGCTCCAAGCTCTAGCACAACTTGTTTTACGTCTTCTTCCATCTTTCCTCTAAGTGCTTCTATTACTTCTAATATTTCCAATGTATTGCCTACGTTTTTTCCAAGTGGTTCGTCCATATTTGTTATTACACATACTGTTTCTTTATCTGCTAGTTCGCCTATTTTTTTCATTATTGTTGATAGTTTAATTGCATCTCCCTCATTTTTCATAAATGCTCCACTACCACAGGTTACATCTAGTACAACCTTGTTTGCTCCTGCCGCTATTTTTTTGCTCATTATGCTAGATGCTATTAATGACATATTTTCAACACAACTTATGGTGTCTCTTAAAGCATATATTTTTTTATCTGCTGGTGCCAAGTTTAAGGTTTGTCCTATTAGACTAATTCCTATTTTTTTTACATTGCGTTTAAAAGTCTCTATATCAACATTTGTTGTATATCCCGGTATTGATTCTAATTTATCTATTGTTCCGCCTGTAAACCCTAACCCTCTTCCTGACATTTTAGCAACAGGAATTCCTAGTGATGCAATTATTGGCGCCAAAATTAATGTGACTTTGTCTCCTACACCGCCTGTGCTGTGTTTATCTACCACTGTTCCTATTTCTGATAAATCTAATACATCTCCTGAATGTGCCATTGCTAATGTTAAGTTGGTAGTTTCTTCTTCATCTAATTTATTTATATAAATCGCCATTATTAATGCAGCTGCTTGATAATCTGCTATAGTATTATTAGTATATTCTTTTACAAAAAAATCTATTTCTTCCTTAGACAATTTTTTATTGTCTCTTTTTTTAGCAATTATATCTAATATATTCATTGTTAATCTCCATTCTTTTGTCGCAAAATATTGCACATTTTATATAATATTTTTTACAAAGCTTCTTCTATGTAATGGGCATAATCCATTTTCTCTTATTGCTTGCATATGTGCTGCTGTTCCATACCCCTTATGTTTTGCAAATCCGTATTGTGGGTACATTTCATCCATTTTTCTCATAATTCTGTCCCTTGTTACCTTTGCAATTATTGAAGCACATGCAATTGAATAGCTTATTGCATCTCCATGTATTATTGACTTATATGGTATTCCTAGTGTATCTATTCCTGTTAGTGCATCAACTAAAATAACATCTGGTTTTTTTATATTTTTTTCTTCTAGTTTTTCCTCCATTTGCCTTATTGCAATTGTTAAGCCCTTTTTAGTAGCATTTAAAATGTTTATTTTGTCAATTTCCTCTTGATCTATTATTCCTACTCCATATGCAATTGCTTCTTGTACAATTTCCTCATATATTTTTTCTCTTTTCTTTTCTGATATTTTTTTAGAGTCATTTACTCCTTCTATCATTGATTCTTTTGGCATTAAAGAACAAGCAACAACAACTGGTCCTGCAAGAGGTCCTCTTCCTGCTTCATCTATTCCACAAATTGATACTATGCCTTTTTCATACAAGATTTTCTCTTCTTTTTTTAAGTTTAATAATCTTTCTACTTCTTTTTCTTTCATTACTTCTCATCTTCTTTTACTATTTCTTTTTCATCACTTAAATTGTTAAAATCTGATAATTTATAGTATTCATTATCCCCCACTTTAATACCTTTTGTGTATAATACTTCCATATTATCATAATTAACAATATAATATTCGTTTGGTTCTATATTTATATTACTTAACCCCATTGTTGTTAAGTCTTCTTTTTTTAAAATATAATATTTACTGTTTTCTTCTATTTCTATATTTTGACTTTTCAAAAAATCTTTTACTTTTTGATCTTGTTGTTCAATTAATATTTTTGTACCAATTAGCTCTTTTTTTAACGCTTTTTCTTCTTCTGCAACCATTTTTGCCTTTCCCTGTATTGCCAACATATTTGTTTTAATTGTTTCACTTTCTTCATTTCTATATTGTTGTTGTATATATAATATTACTCCTATTGCAAAAGCAATTATTATAATTACTAAAATAATTGTTGCAATATATGTAAGTCCTTTTTCATCTTTCATTGCCGTTTTATCGTTCCCTTCTCAATCTGTTTTACCATATTATATATAATTTTTATTCTAAAAACAAGAGGATTATGTTTTATGATTTTATTTTTTTCACATTTATTTCACATTTTTTTCATAATTCTCTTGTATTATATTTATAGTTTAGGTTATTATATAATCAAATAAATTTTTGGAGGTATTAAAATGGACGAAAATAATAGTAACAATAGTTTTAAAAGTGTCGATTCTACTAATTTTAATTCTTCTTATAAAGAATTTAAAAATAGCGAAAAAAAATTTAATTTTGGGTTTGCCAAAAATGTATTGGCTCCGTTTTTGTTTGGGGTTATAGGAAGTGTAACTGTAATTGCAGTGTCTCTTAACGTTCCAACCATAAAAGAAAATATCGTTAAAAAGTTAGTTAGTGTGGAATCACCTAATAGTTATGGTGATAATACTAATACTGCAAACATTAATACTCAAATGGTTTCTTTAGTTGGATATTCTGAAACAGGTGTTGGCGTTGCTTCTAAGGTTCGTCCTTCTATCGTTGGAATAGAAGTTGAATATTCTGTAAATTCTATATTTTATAGAAATAAATCGACTGCAACAGCTGCTGGTTCTGGAATAATCATTAGCGAAGATGGATACATTTTAACAAATAACCACATAGTAAACTCTTCTTCTACTTCTTATTATTATGAGCTTGGTAAGGCTAATAAAGTTACTGTTACCTTATATAATGATTCAACAAAATACGATGCTACCATTGTCGGAACAGATTCTCAAACTGATTTAGCTGTTATTAAAATAGAAAAGAATGGATTAAAAGCTGCAGAACTTGGTGATTCTGATGCTGTTCAAGTAGGAGAATTTGCTATGGCTATAGGAAATCCTCTAGGACTAGCTGATAGTGTTACTGCAGGTATTGTAAGTGCTGTAAATAGAGAAGTTTCTGATCAAGATGGTAACTCTTATGTTGCAATTCAAACAGACGCTTCTATAAATTCAGGAAACAGTGGTGGGGCATTAGTAAATAGTAAAGGACAAGTAATTGGTGTTAACACTCTAAAACTTTCTGGAACAGGCGTTGAAGGAGTAGGATTTGCAATTCCTATTAACTCTACAAAAGAAATATATGAACAATTAATTCAATATAATAAAGTTAAAAGACCATACATTGGAATTGATGGATATGACTTAGACGAGCAAACAGCTGAAAATAACAATTTAGTAGTAGGAATTTATATAAAAACTATAGAAGATTTTTCTGCAGGTGAAAAAGCCGGATTAAAAATTGGCGACGTTATAGTAGAGGTAGATGGTACCAAAGTTACAAAAATGGACGAATTAAATGCAATTAAGAACCAAAAGCAAATTGGTGATACTTTAAAATTGAAAGTTTTTAGGGAAGGCAAAGAAAAAGAAATAACTGTAACTCTACAAGAACAACCTTAATATGCAAAAAATCACATTGAGTTCACACAATGTTCAAAAAAGACTGATATATTATACTTAGTTGATAAATAATTACTCCGTTATCAACATATATAAAACATCCCCTTTTGTTTTTAAGCCCCATGTCAAACGACATGGGGCTTTTTTTATTGTCCTTTATATACATATTTTTCAGGGTTTGCCTGAACTCCATTGTTCCTTAATTCAAAGTGTAAATGGTTGCCTGTTGAGTTTCCTGTTGAACCAACTGCTGCTATTACATCTCCTGCTTTAACCTTCTGACCTTCTGTTACGTATAGTCTACTACAATGTCCGTAATATGATTCTACACCGTTTCCATGGTCTATTACAACTAGGTTTCCATATCCTCCCCATTCTTCTGCACATGTTATTGTTCCATCTGCAACAGCTTTTATTGGAGTTCCGTAATTTGCACCTATATCTATTCCCATATGTGTATGGTCTCTTATGCTTTCCACTGCTCCAAATCTTGATGTTATTACTCCAGAAACAGGCACACACGCTAAATATACTCCATTTATTGATTTATTTTCTATTATGTCTAATTCCTGTGTCATGCTATTTCTTGCTGTTTTTACAGTTGCTGATTCACATTCTTGCATATCTTCTGTATATAATTCTTTAATTCCTATATTCAGCTCTAAAGTATTATACTCTTCTTTTAGGTCAGCTACTAATGTTTCGGCTTCCTCTAATGTATTTACTTTTGACTTTTCTTCTCCATCTAAAGTTATTGCATATAATCTATAAGTAAATTTCATACCTTCTTCCATTTTAGATAAAATTGTATTTTCATTTGTATTTTCATTTCTATTAATTAATCTTAATCCATATTTAGGTGTATTTTCTATATCTACAAAAGCTATGTTTGTTTTTTTCAAATCGCTTATATAGTTATCTATTTCTTGTTCAAATTTTTCTTTACTTTCTACATAGCCAACTTCTTCGCCATTTATTGTTACTAAAGAAACTAATTTATATTTAGATAATGTAATTAATGTTATTATTATAGTTGCTATTGCTATTATATTAATAAATATAAACATTTTCTTTGTATAATATTTAATTCGTTGTACTAAAATATATATTCACTCTCCTTTACGTCTACACGACAGTTTTAATTATACTATATATTTTAAATCATTTCAACCTCAATATTTATTATTGACTAATTATAAGTAATTATTAACAGTTTGATTAATTTTATTTGCTAATTTTTAGTGTGTTTTCCTTATTTTTCCTCCTGATACCTCGTTTTTTCTCGTTTTTTTATCTCTTGACTTTTAATTTTTGACATTACTTAATTTTTTTGTAAAGTTAGGATTAATCCCTCCTAGTGTCTCTTCTTTATTTAATCTTTTTTGGATTTCAACTATCACTAGTGGCAATAATGATATACTTATGGTATATATCCATTGCAGATTTGTTAATGGAACAAGTTCGAACACATTTGCTATTGAAGGTATTATTACAACAATTATTTGCAATAATGTTCCCAGTATAAATGCACCTATTAAATATTTATTATCCCATAATCCTGCTTTAAATATTGATTCTTCACTTCTTATATTAAAACTATGAACTAACTCTAACACACCTAATGACACAAATGCCATTGTTCTTGCTACTTTTATTCCATACAATTTATTTCCAATGCTAAAAGCTAATAATGTTAATATTCCAATCATTACTCCCTCTATAATTATTTTGTTCCATAAACCATCTGCAAATATTCCTTTTTTAGGGTTTCTTGGTTTTTTATTCATTATATTTTTTTCTGGTGGTTCTAGTCCTAATGCTATAGCTGGGAAAGAGTCTGTAACCAAATTAATCCATAATAACTGAATTGCTAAAAGTGGTGATTTTAAGCCTAATAGTAAACCAACAAATATTGTTACTATTTCTCCTATATTTGTTGCAATTAAAAAATGAACCGCTTTTTTTATGTTGTCAAAAATATTTCTGCCATGTTTTACCGCTTCCACTATTGTAACAAAATTATCATCTGTAAGTATCATATCTGATGCATTTTTAGCTACATCTGTTCCGTTTAGTCCCATAGATATTCCTATATCTGCATTTTTTAATGCTGGTGCATCATTTACCCCATCTCCTGTCATTGCTACTACTGCTCCTGTACTTCTAAATGCTTTTACAATTCTTACTTTATGTTCAGGTGATACACGTGCAAACACACTATATTTCATTATATCTTTTTCTAATGTTTTTTGATTTATGCTATCAAGCTCACTTCCTGTTATTGCTAAATCATTTGGTCTTAAAATTCCTATTTCTCTTGCAATTGCCTTTGCTGTAGTAATATGATCTCCTGTTATCATAACTGTTTTTATTCCAGCTTTCCTACATGTGGCAACAGCTTCTTTTACTCCTTCTCTTGGTGGATCTATCATTCCTATTAGCCCCACAAATGTCAATTCTTTTTCTATATTTTCACTGTCTATTTTATTTGGTAATCTATCTACATCCTTATATGCTATTGCTAAAACTCTTAGCGCATTATTTGCCATCTTATTATTATTTTCATCTATTCCGTTTAATTGTTTACTAGTTATTGTTTTTTGTATTCCTTCTTCATAATATTTACTACATCTTTTTATTAATACATCTGGTGCGCCTTTTGTTATTATTCTATATTTACTGCCTATTTTATGTATTGTCGTCATCATTTTTCTTTCCGAATCAAATGGAATCTCGTTTACTCTTTGCATCATTCTATACAAGTTTTCTTTATTTTTTCCTATTTTTAGTCCTGCATTTACTATTGCATTTTCAGTTGCTTCTCCCTCTGCCTCTTCTCGTCCATCTTTTGTTACTATTTGAGAGTCTGTACACATACAGCCCAATTCTAATGTAAAAATTTTGTTACTGTTATTTCCATTAACATCTTGAATGTCTACTACTTGCATTTTATTTTGCGTTAATGTTCCTGTTTTATCTGAGCAAATTACACTACTGCTTCCCAATGTTTCTACTGCAGGTAGTTTTCTTATTATTGTATTTTTCTTTGCCATTTTAGTAACACCTATTGAAAGCATTATAGTTACAATTGCAGGTAACCCTTCTGGTATTGCTGCTACAGCCAGTCCTACAGAAGTCATAAACATCTCTACAGGTTCTATCTTTTTTAATAATCCTATTACAAATATAAGTAAGCAAATAATTAAGCATCCAATTCCTAAACTTTTACCAACCTCTCCTAGTTTCTTTTGTATTGGTGTTTCAGGTGCTTCGTCTGTAATAATCATTTTAGCTATTTTTCCAACTTTTGTGTTCATTCCTGTATCTGTTGCAATTGCCTCCGCATGTCCATTTACAACTATTGTTGTTGCAAAGCCCATGTTTATTGTATCTCCTAAAGAAATATTGTCTTTTAATATTATATTTGCATCCTTAAGTATTGGTACTATTTCACCAGTTAAGCTTGATTCTTCTACTTTTAAATTGTATGAACTTATTAGTCTACAATCTGCTGGTATATAATTCCCAGCTTCTAAAATTAATATATCTCCTGGAACTATATTTGTGCTAGCTACAGTAATTATTTTCCCATTTCTTTTCACTTTTGCCACAGGTGCTGACATTTTTTTTAGTGCTTCCAATGATTTTTCTGCTTTTGCTTCTTGTACAACGCCCATAATAGCATTTAAAACCACTATTGTTATTATTATAATTGAATCTATATATTCTCCTGTTCCTTGCATTTTTGCCACAACAGCTGAAATAATAGCGGCAATAATTAAAATAATAATCATAAAGTCATTAAATTGTTTTAAAAATTTAACAAAAACACTTTCTTTTTTTGGTTCTTGAAGTTTATTTTCTCCATACTTTTTTAATCTTACAGTAATTTCATCATCACTTAATCCTTGCTGTAGGTCAGTTTGTAATTTACTCTCTACTTCTTTTGTAGATAAACTATGCCACATACACATACACTCCTTTGTATTAATCAAATTTAGGGACAGCCCTTAATTAATATTATGCAAGAGTGTAAAAAAATAGAATTGATTTTTTTGTTTAAATATTTTATAATTTTTTCAAGGAGGATTTCATATGGATATTATGCTTGTACTTTTGGTATGTTTTATTTCAAAAGTATAAGGTAAAATAGCAGATAATGTTTATCAGTCTATTTTACCTTGTTTTTAATTATGTTCACCTGAATTCAATCTCATTGACAGTAATTTGCTTATTCCGTTTTCTTCCATTGTTACCCCATAAACTGTATCTGCGACTTCCATTGTTCCTTTTCTATGTGTTATTACTAAAAACTGTGATGCTTTACTAAATTTTTTTAGATATTCTGCAAATCTGTATACATTTACATCATCAAGTGCTGCCTCTATTTCGTCCAATATGCAGAATGGTGCTGGATTTATTTTTAGTATTGCAAATAGTAGTGCTATAGCTGTAAATGCTTTTTCTCCTCCTGATAGTAACATCATATTTTGAAGTTTTTTTCCTGTTGGTTGAACTCGTATGTCTATCCCACATTCTAGTACATTTTCTTCGTCTGTCAATATTAGTTCTGCTTTTCCTCCACCAAAAAGTTCTATGAATACTTCATTAAAGTTTTTATTTATAATTTCAAATTTTTCTTTGAACTGTGTTTCCATTGTTTGTGTCATGTCCGAAATCACTTTTCTTAATTTTGCTACTGTATTTTCTAAATCAAGTCTTTGTTCACACATAAAGTCATATCTTTCGCTTAGCTTTTTGTATTCTTCTATGGAATCTACATTTATACTACCTAAATCCTTTATTTTATTTCTTAGTGAATTTACTTCTTTTTGTGCTTGTGCAATATTACTTGGCTTTCTATATTCTTCGGTGTTATTTGGTGTTATCTCATATTCATTCCACAATGTGTTTATAAGTTCTTCTATGTCCTGTTCTAGTTTTGTCTTTTTAAAGTCCAATTTTACAATTTGTTCTTTCAAACCTTCTAATACGCTAAATTGATTTGTTATTTCTTCCTCTTTTTGTGTAAGCAATTCATTTTTTTCTGTTCTTGTTCTTTTTAGCTTTTCTATATGTTCTGAACTGTTGTTAACTTCTAATTTTATTTTTTCTATTTCCTTATTTAAACTATCTATTTTTATTTGTAGTTCATCATTTTCTGTCAATGCTTGAGTCAATATATTGTTTTTATTTTCTATGTTGCTTTTATTGCTTAGAATCTCGTGTTTTATTCTCTCCACGAATTCTTCTATAGATGCTTCGCTTTCTACAAATGATGATACTGAAATTTTTAAGTTTGTTATATCAAAATTTAAATCATCTATGTATTTTTGGTTGTCCTTATTTATAGTTGCAAATTGCTCAACCTCTTGTGATAATAATTTTGTTTCTTCATTTAATATTTCTAAGTATTTTTGCTTCTCTTCTTTTATTTTAATGCTTTCCTCTTTTTGCTTATTTATAGAATCCTCTTCTTGTTTTAATTTGTCTTTTCTTTGCTCCAATTTAGTAATGTTTTCTTCCATTGCAACTATTTTTTGGTTCTCAGTAGCATATTCAATTTCTACATCTTGAAGCTCTTTTTCCAGTTTTGCAACTTTTTCTATTAATTCTGTTATAGATTCTAAATAATCCTCTTTTTTAGTAGTTAATTCTTTTGTTCTTTGTGTAAGTTTTTTTAATTCTTTTTCTAATTCTTCTATTTCTCTATTTCTTCCTAATATGTTTACTGTTTTGGTTGCAACACTTCCACCTGTAATGCTTCCAGAAGAATTAATTACATCTCCTTTTAATGTTATTATTCTAAATGAGTAATTATTCATTTTTGCAAGTGCTATACCTGTATCCATATCGTCTACTACAACCGTTCTACCTAATAAGTTTAGTACAATTTGCATATATTTTTTATCGCAATTTATTAAGTCAGATGCAATTCCAATTACCCCTTGCAATCCTTTCTGTTTTATGTTTTCAACTTTTTTTCCTTTTATAGAAGATATTGGCAAGAATGAAGCTCTACCCAAATTATTATCTCTTAAATAATTTATTAATTTTTTTGCTTCTTCTTCTGTTTCTGTAACTATATTTTGAAGGCTTTGCCCTAGACACATCTCTATTGCTGTTTCATAATTCTTATCAACAGATATTAAATTAGCAAGTACTCCATACACACCTTTTTTTAGTTGACTATTTTTTTCGCATTCTTGTAATAATGTCTTAACACTTTTAATATATCCTTCTTTTTCTTTTTCTGTCTCTTGTAAAAATTTGTGTCTGGCATCTTTCATATTTATTTGATAATTTAGTCTGCTTATTTCCTCTTCATATTCTTTAATTTTATTCATACTTTCTTGTTTTTTATTTTTTTCCTGCTCTAAATTATCATTGGCAATGTTTCTTTTATTTTGTATCTCATAAAATCCCTTTGAAACTTCTTGTTTGTTGTCTCTTGTACTATCTAATTCTGATATTATATTTTCTAATTCTAATTTTATAGCTTTCTTGCGTTTTTCTAGGTTTTCATAGTTTGCTTCTTGTGCACTTATATCTGCTAAAACCTCATATTTCTTATCTGTATTACCTTCTATTTTTTGCTTTTTTTCTTCTATTTCTAACTCTTTTTCAGATAAGTTTTTAGTTAATTTAGATAATTCTTCTTCTTTTTGTTTTAATTCAGCTTCAAATTTTTCTTTATTTTGAAATAAATTAGCTTTTTTCTCTTGTCTTTGTTTTTCTTCTTCTTCTAATTCTTTTATTCTTGTCTCAAATTCTTGTATTTCTATTTGAAGTCTTTCTTTATTATTTAAATTATTTTGTATTCTCTCTTTTGATATTCCAATTTCTGAATTCATTTTTTCTATTTTATTGGAACTCTCAAAGCCAATATTTTGCATTTGCTCTATTTGTAATATTATTTCGTCTATTTCTCTTTTTAAAGAGTCTTTTAACTCTTGTATAGATGTCAATTTTTCATCCTCTGTCTCTTTTTGTGCAACCATTATTTCTTCATCTTGTACAATTTGCTTTAACTTTTCTTTATATGAATTTATGTTATATACAAATAATCCAACTTCTATGTTTTTTAATTCTTCTCTTAAATTTAAATATTGTTTTGCCTTTTCAGATTGTGCTTTTAATGGTTCTATATTGCCTTCTATCTCTGTTAAAATATCATTAATTCTTAATAAATTAAGCTTTGTTTGTTCCATCTTTTTTTCAGATTCTTGCTTTCTAGTTCTATATTTTACAATGCCCGCCGCTTCTTCAAATATATGCCTTCTATCTTCTGATTTGTTTGATAATATTTCATCTATTTTTCCTTGTCCTATTATGCTGTATCCATCTTTTCCTATTCCTGTGTCCATAAATAGCTCTAAAATATCTTTTAATCTGCAAGGAGTTTTGTTTATAAAATAGCCTGTTTCCCCATTTCTATATATTTTTCTTGTTACTGTAACTTCTGCATATTCTATTGGCAACTTTGCGTCAGAATTGTCTATAACAATTGAGACTTCGGCAAATCCAAGCGACTTTCTTTCTTGAGTTCCTGCAAATATTATATCTTCCGATTTTGCACCTCTTAAAGATTTCATGCTTTGCTCTCCTAGGACCCATCTTATGGCATCTGATATATTGCTTTTTCCTGATCCATTTGGTCCTATAACTGAGGTAATTCCTGGCTTAAATTCCAATATTGTTTTATCTGCAAAAGACTTAAAGCCTTGTAGTTCTAATCTTTTTAAATACATTTAATACACCTTTTCTTGTTAAACTTTTAATTTGAATATTATACAATAAACTTTATATAAACTCTATTTAGAATTATATCATTAATAAATAAATTGTACTATAGTTTTTTATCAACTTTTGTGTTATTATATATATTATTGTATTATTAGGAGGATTTGAATAGCTTTATGAAAAATAAAATAATAAAAGCATTGTTGCTTACTTTTTCAATATTGTTAATAATTGGAGTAATTTTATATTTATTTCCGTTTATAATTAATTTATCAACTCACGAAGGTCAGCTGGCATTTAAAAATGAAATTGATAATCTTGGAGTTTGGGGAATTATTGTTTTATTTATGCTTCAACTTCTTCAAATTGTTTTAGTTGTTTTGCCAGGCGAGCCTTTAGAAATTTTAGCCGGTATGTGTTATGGTCCTATTGGAGGTACTATTTTTATAATTGTATCTGTCTTTATTACTACTACTTTAATTTATTTGCTTGTTGGAAAATTCGGAAAAAAGTATTTATACAATACATTCTCAAAAGAAAAAATTCAAAAAATTGAAAACAGCAAATTATTTAAAAATCCTAAAAAAGCAGAAGTGCTAATGTGTATACTATTCTTTACACCTGGCACTCCTAAGGACTTATTGACATATATTGGATTTTTATTTCCAATACCACCTATTAAATTTATATTAATTGCAACTTTTTTAAGATTTCCATCTATAATTTCTTCTACCATAGCTGGTAGCGGATTATCTAATGGAAAGATTTCTATAGTTATAGTATCTTATGTCATCACTTTTGTAGCTACAGCAATATTTGTTTTCCTTATTAGTAAAAAGGAAAAAGATACCACAGAAGCTATAAAAATATTAAAATAACTATATTGCCCTACACTTTACTACAAGTCTTTCCTTTCCATAGTTTGTGCAGGTTATTAATGTTAGTTCTTTTTGTCCATTTGTATGCTGAGTTGTACATCCTGTATCTGTTGGTTTAACGACATATTTATCATATACTTGGTATTTTATTCTTCTGCCATATCCATCTGTCAATTCTGCTATGTCACCATTTTTTATAGAGCTTAATGTTCCAAACATCTTTCCATTTCTATAATTATGACCTACTATGCAGTAATTTCCCACCTCATTTGGATCTGGTCCCCAATATTTATTAAGCGAAATTTCTAATAATTCGTCTGATGTATCTGTTAACACTGGATAATTTATTCCTAGTCTTGGTATGTTTAAAATAGCATCTGTTTCATATTCCACTCCATTTGAAGCAGTATATATTATTGAATTCTCTTGCACTTCTTCTATTCTTTTTGCTTGCTCCGGTGTCAATTCTTCTTGGTCGTCTATAATTACTCTAATAATGTCATCTTCTGGCTGTCTTGTTGTTGTGTCTATTGCATTCGTTGCAGCAATCTGATTTAATATTTCTTGTGATACTTTTTCATTTTTATTTCTATCATACTCTGCATAAACATAATAAGAAAATAAAGCAAACACCAAAAAAACAGATAAAAAGAATTCAATTTTATAAAGCATTCTTTTTCTCTTAAATTCTGGCGTAATATACAGTTTTTCTGTTACAAGAATTTGATTCATACTTATCTCCTATTATATATTTATTATAGCATACATTTTTGTATTTTTAAATACACTTTGCCAGCAAATTTGAAATTTCACAAAATTGTTCAATTGTTAACTTTTCTCCTCTTGTATTTAATTCAATTCCCAATTCGTTAAATATGTCTATTGCTTGTTGCTTACTTTTTATTATTCCACCATTTAATAAGCTATTTATTAATGTTTTTCTTCTTTGCATAAAGCTTATTTTTATTAATCTAAAAAATAATTCTTCGTTTATAGGTTTAACCACTGGTTCATCCCTTAGTACTAATTTTATAACTTGAGAATCAACTTCTGGTGCTGGAATAAATTTATAATTTTCAACATTTAATATTACTTTTGGATTTGAATAATAATACACCGAATATGTAATCGCTCCAGAATTTTTATCTCCTGGAATTGCTGTTAATCTTTCTGCCACTTCTTTTTGTATCATTACTGTTATTGTTTCTATTGGTAGTTTTTTTTCTAACAACTGCATAATAATAGGAGTTGTAATATAGTAAGGAAGATTTGCAACAACTTTGGCTGTTTTAAATCCGTTTTTCTCTATTACTTCCTTTAAATCTACTTTTAATACATCCTCATTTATAATTTCTAGGTTTGTGTATAATAAAAATCTGTCTTGTAATACTTTAATCATTTTTTTATCAAGCTCTATTGCAATTACCTTTTTAGCTTTTTCTAATAGCTTTTGGGTTAAAGTTCCAAGACCTGGCCCAATTTCTATTACCAAGTCATCTGTTGTTAAGTCAGAGGCCTCTACTATTCTTTCTATAGATTCATCATCAACCAAAAAGTTTTGACCTAAGCTTTTATTAGCAGTAATATTATATTTTTTCATTAGAAACTTAGTTTCATCGTACACATTATTCATTGTTAATTCAATTCTCCTATTATGTATAAATTATGTTTATATTTTATCATGTTTATGTTGATATTGCAATGTATTAAACATTGTTTAAAAGCATTGATTTTTGTTTTATTATATAATAAAATGTTGTTATTATTAAAAAAGTAGGTGTAAAATGAATACAAAGAACAAAAGCAAAGCCCCAAAATACTCTAGGGCTCTGAGATTAAGAAATGGTATGATTGCAATATTTTGTGTGTTTTTATTGCTAATTGGACGTTTATTTTGGTTACAATTTATTAAAGGTCCTTGGTTAAAGGAACAAATGTATAGTCAATTAATTACTAGTAGAGCAATAAGTCCTAAAAGAGGTACTATATATGATACAAACGGAAAAGAGTTAGCTATAAGCGCTGCTGTAGATACTGTTACCATTAATCCAGACCTTATAAAAGTATCTGAGGAAAACAAAGAATTAGAAGAAATTAAAACTAAAGCTTTAAAAGAGAAAGTTGCGAAAGCTTTTTCAGAGATCTTTGAATTAGATTATGAAAAAACTTTAGCTAAAGTTAATAGCACAAGCTGGTTAGAGACAATTGTTTCAAAGGTTCAAAAAGACAAAATTGATAAACTGAAAAAATGGATGGAAGAGGAAAAGATTTATTCTGGCATTAATATAGATGAAGATACCAAAAGATATTATCCTTACAATAATTTAGCATCAAATTTAATAGGTTTTTGTGGAGATGAAAATAGAGGCTTAGAGGGATTAGAAAATGAATTTGATTCTTTATTAACTGGTACACCTGGAAGAATAATTACTTCTCAAGATGCAATCCAAGAATTCATTCCTGACCAGAACGAGACCCTATTTGTTGCAGAAAATGGTAATAATATAACATTAACATTAGATGTAAATATTCAGGCTATTGCTGAAAAATATTTGGAACAAGCTTGCAAAGAAAATAATTGTGCTCGTGGCGGAAATGTTATAATTATGAATCCAAATAATGGTGACATTTTGGCAATGGCAACTTACCCAAACTATAATTTAAACACTCCTTATAAAGTCACAAGTATTACTGAGGACAAGTGGAAAGAAATGACTTCTGAGCAAAAGTCTAATGCTATGTATAGTATGTGGAGAAATAGAGCTCTTTCCGATAGATATGAACCTGGTTCTGTTTTTAAGGTTATAACTGCTGCAATTGGTTTAGAAGAAAATTTGGTTTCTCCTGATGAAAAAAATGTTTTTGATTGTCCTGGATATCATGTTGTAGCTGGAAATACCATTTATTGTTGGAAAGGTATACCTGGCCATGGTAAACAAAGTTTAAGAGATGCTTTGTGCAATTCTTGTAACCCAGCATTTATGGAATTAGGCGAGAAGATTGGTGCTAAAACACTATATAAATATTTTGAAGCTTTTGGTTTATTTGACTCAACCAATTTAACTTCTGGTGATGTTAGCGGAAACTTCTGGGACTTAGAAGATGTTGGTCCTGTTGAGCTGGCCACCTCTTCATTTGGTCAAAGATTTGGTATAACACCATTGCAAATGGCAACCGCTATATGTTGTATAGCAAATGATGGCGTATTAGTTCAACCTAAAATAATAAAACAGGTTACAAATACTGATACTGGCGCAACCACAAATATAGACACAACAGTAATAAGACAAGTAGTTTCTAAGGAAACATCTGAAAATCTTTTAAATATGATGGAATCGGTAGTAACATCTGGTACAGGAAGGTACGGAAGAGTTACAGGCTACTCTGTGGCAGGAAAAACCGGAACATCAGAACCATCACCAGGTGCAGAGGAAGATGGATATGTTGCGTCATATATTGCTATTTCCCCTGTAGAAAGTCCAGAAGTTGTTGCTCTTGTAACATTATATGCTCCTGAGGGAGATAGTCATCAAGGTGGTCAAATTGCTGGACCTGTTGCTTCTCAAATATTAACAGAAGTATTACCATATTTACAAATTCCTTCTGACAGTAGTGGCTCAACTACTGGAAGCAGTAGCTCAAATTCTACTACTACACTACCAAATGTAGTAAACAAAACTATTGCAGAAGCAAATAAAATTATAGAAAACGCAGGCTTTAATTGTATTATATCAGGAGGTTCTGAAGAAATTGTCACAGAACAAATGCCTAAAGCTGGAACCCAATTACTGAAAGACTCTATTGTTAAAATATATTCTGCTGGACATGAAGCAAGAGTATCACAAACAGTTCCAGATTTAAAAGGAATGTCTTTATCCGAGGCAAGAACAATTTTAAAGGACCGAAATTTAAATATTCAAGTTAGTGGTTCTGGAATAGTTATAAGTCAAGATCCTATTGTAGGCACTTCTGTAGAAGAAGGTACACTAATAGCTGTTTCTATGAAACCAGAAATACAAGATGCACATTAAGGCATAAAAAAATTAAAGGAGTATAAGCTCCTTTAATTTTTTATAATTTTAATTATTGAATATTGCATCAAATTCTTCCCCATCTATTTTTTCTTTTTCTAACAATATTCCTGCTACAACATGTAATTTTTCCATATTAGCATTTAATATTTCTGCTGCTTTTTTATATGCATAATCAATTATACTTTTTACTTCTTCATCTATTATTGCAGCTGTTTCTTCTGAATACTCTTTGCTCTGTGCAAAATCTCTTCCTAAAAATACTTCTTCTTGATTTTGTCCTAAGGTTATAGTGCCAACTCTTTCACTCATTCCATATTTTGTAACCATATTTCTTGCAATCTTCGTTGCACGTTCTATATCATTACTTGCTCCTGTTGATATATCGTCTAATACCAATTTTTCTGATACTCTTCCACCTAATAGTGAAACTATATTTTCTATCATTTCTGTTCTAGACATAAAAGACTTATCTTCTGTTGGTCTATACATAGTATATCCTCCAGCCATTCCTCTTGGTATAATTGATATTTGATGAACAGGATCTTGTGTTGGTAAAAATCTACTTACAACTGCATGCCCTGCCTCATGATATGCCACTAATTTTTGTTCTTTTTCGCTTCTAACTCTAGTCCTTTTTTCAGGTCCCATTGTTACTTTAACCATTGCATCTTCTACTTCTGTCATACTAATTTCTGGTTTATTTCTTCTTGCAGCCAATAAAGCCGCCTCATTTAATACATTTTCCAAATCTGCACCTGAAAATCCTGATGTATTTTTCGCAATTGTTTTTAAATCTACATCTGGTGCCAATTTCTTCTTTCTGCTATGAACTTCTAAGATTTCCTCTCTTGCTTTAACATCTGGTGCCGATACTACTATTTGTCTATCAAATCTTCCTGGTCTTAATAAAGCCTTGTCTAATACGTCTGGTCTATTGGTTGCAGCTAATACAATTACTCCTTCATTAGCTGAGAATCCATCCATCTCTACTAATAACTGATTTAGTGTTTGTTCTCTTTCATCATGTCCTCCGCCAAGTCCTGCACCTCTTTGACGACCAACTGCATCTATTTCATCTATAAATACAATACATGGTGCTTTTTTCTTTGCTTCTTCAAATAAATCTCTTACTCTAGAAGCTCCTACACCAACAAACATTTCTACAAAGTCTGAACCACTTATAATGAAGAATGGTACACCAGCCTCTCCTGCAACTGCTTTTGCTAAAAGTGTTTTTCCTGTTCCAGGTTGCCCTACCAATAAAACTCCTTTTGGAATTCTTGCACCCATCTCTGTGAATTTTCTTGGATTTTTTAAAAATTCAACTATTTCTTCTAATTCTTCTTTTTCCTCATCTACACCAGCCACATCATTAAATGTTACTTTTGTTTTATCTGTTGGATTTAATATTTTAGCTCTGCTCTTTCCAAAAGACATTGTTTTATTTGAGCCAGCTCCTCCTTGTGCTCCACTATTCATAAATAAGAACCAGAATATAAAGAATATAATTAATATTCCAAATGGTGTTAAAAGACTTAGTATTGTTACAAATAAAGATTCTGATTTTTCTGTTACCTTTATTGTACCTGTTTTCATACTATCTTCTAATGCTGACATTAGATGTTCAACACTTGGTATATTTACCTCTTTAGTAACGTTTTGGTTCTTTAATTTTACATTTGCTTTTACCTTATCTGCTGAAATTTCTATTTCTTTTACTTCACCTGCTTCTGCCTTAGAAAGTAATTCCGAGTAGGCAAGCCTATTCTCAGTATTATCAATTATTGATGATATTAAGACTATAAATATTATAAATATTATTAGCCACATAGCTAAAGATTTTATTCCATTTTTCAAGTTAATGCCTCCTTTTACTATTTAAGGAATATATCATAAAGATTTTGGTATTTCAAGTGTTTTACTAAAGTTTTTTTGTTCACACCCTAGTCATATCAAGGCTTTCCTTACGGAAGTTTATAATACCTCGTAAAAAAAATTTTTTTATTTTTTATCATTATTTTTATATTTTTATTTGGTGTTAAGTATTTATTACCAATATTATTTTTACATAATTTAATAACATCTTCAATATGTATTTTTTCTATTCCGTTAGTAGTCCCTAAAAGCTCATTAATAGTATATATTATAAGTCTTGATTTTATTACTTTTTCTAAAACATTAAATTTTTTTAAATCTAAAATTATTTCTTTTTCAGTTCTACTTATAAAAGTCTCTTTATATGACTGTTTTACTATTGATTTGAAATACATTTCATCAGTTGCTATAAGATTGGACATTCTATTTATTGTTTCTATAATATTAGGATTAAAATTCTCTTGTATATACGGAATAAGCATATTCCTAATTTTATTTCTTGTATATATGTTTTCTTGATTTGTTTTGTCATACTTAGGGTTTAAACCTTTTTCATTACAATATTGTTCAATTTCTTGTCTGGTACATTCAATTATAGGTCGTATAAGCTTGTTATCTCTTATTGGTTCTATACCTTTAAGCCCTGTACTTCCACTTCCCCTTAAGAAATTCATTAGTACTGTTTCTGCATTATCATTTGCATTATGCGCTGTAGCAATTTTATTTCCACCAACTATGTTCTTTACCTCTTCAAAAAAATCATATCTAATTTTTCTTCCAACCTCTTCTGTCCCTAGCTTTTTTTCTTTAGCTATTTGTAAAACATCTGCCTTCTTTACAAAACATTTTATATCCCTCTGCTCACAAAAATCTTGTACAAACTCTGTTTCAGAGTCAGCCTCTTTTCTTATCATATGATTAATATGTGCAACTACAATGTTTATTTTAAGTTCATTTTGTAAATTTTTTAATACATTCAATAAACAAATAGAATCTGGCCCCCCAGACACTCCCACTACTATAGTATCCCCAGATTTTATTTGTTCATACCTTTTTATGGTATTTAATACCTTATCCTCCAACATATTTCCCCTTTCTGTCACAAAAAGGAGCGTCCCTATAGTGACAACTTATTCTCTGTATCTTTCTATATTTGCGAATTTTGTATAGTTTGCTAGCCATAATAGTTCTACCGTTCCTGTTGCTCCCGATCTATGTTTTGCTATTATTACTTCTGCAATATTTTTCTTTTCTGTGTCTTCATTGTAGTAGTCATCTCTATATAAAAACATTACAATGTCTGCATCTTGCTCTATTGAACCTGATTCACGTAAGTCTGAAAGCATTGGTCTATGGTCTATTCTTTGCTCTGGTGCACGTGATAATTGTGATAATGCTATAACAGGTACATCTATTTCCTTTGCTAATATTTTTAAGGACCTACTTATCTCTGCTATTTCTTGTTCACGGCTTCCTCCTTTTTTATTACTGCCTTGAACTAATTGTAAATAGTCTATTACGACTAATCCTATATTTTTTTCTAATTTCATTTTTCTGCATTTTGCCCTTATTTCCATTATTGAAATACCCGGAGTATCATCTATATATATACCCGCTTCTGAAAGTTCTCCTGATGTTGCTGCTAATTTTGCCCATTCATCATCATCTATTTTTCCCGTTCTAACTTTTGCACTATCCACCATTGCTTCACTGCATAAAATTCTGTTTGTCATTTGTTCTTTAGACATTTCTAAGCTAAATATCGCTACTGGAACTTTTGCTCTTACTGCTGCATTTGTGGCTATATTTAACGCAAACGCGGATTTTCCCATAGCAGGTCTTGCAGCAACCAGTATCAAGTCTGAATTGTGTAGTCCTGAAGTTCTATAGTCCAAATCCACAAATCCTGTTGGAACGCCTGTAATTGATTCTTTTTGGTTATATAATTGTTCCAATTGTGTAAATGTGTCTACTAGAATGTCTTTTATAGATGAATATCCCTTTTGATTCTTTTTTTGCATTACCTGAAAAATCTTTTTTTCTGCTGTATCTATTACTTGTTCTACCTCTTGTGTAGGGTCATATCCAAGTGTTATTAATTCATCCGCAGTTTTTATTAATGCTCTTAGCATTGATTTTTCTTCCACTATTTTTATATATTGTTCTACATTTGATGTTGTAGGTACTTTGTCTGGTAATTGAACTATATATTCCAAACCACCAACAGCCTCAAACTTTCCCATTGATTTTAGCTCTGATTTTAATGTTATAATGTCTATTGGCTCTGCCCTATTGTATAAATTTAGTATTGCAGAATATATTATTTTATTATCTTCTCTGTAAAAATCTTGCTCTTGCAATACTTCTACTGCTGCTATTACTGCATCTTTATCTGTTAACATACTGCCTATAATAGCTTGTTCTGCTTCTATATCGTGTGGTGGAATTCTGCCTAACTCCATTTTTTTCATTCCTTTCTTAATATACGAGTTCTACTATTCTGCAATTATATTCACTGTTAATTTTGCATTTACTCCTTCATATAATTTTATATTTATTGTAAATCTTCCTATATTTTTTATAGTTTCTTTTACTTCTATCTTCTTTTTATCTATTTCTATTTTATACTGTTCTTTTAAATTTTCTGATATTTCTTTTGAGGTTACCCCTCCAAATATCTTTCCATTTTCTCCAGCTTTTACTTTTATTGTTAAAACTAGTTCTTTTAACTTATTTGCTACTTCTATTGCATCATTTTTTTCATTTTGTTTTTTAAATTTATTAGCTTCATTCTTTGATTCTAGTTTTCCTAAATTTTCTTTTGTTGCCTCTATTGCTAATTTTTTTGGAAATAAGTAATTTCTTGCATATCCATCACTTGCATTTATTATTTCATCTTTTTTCCCTACGCCCTTTATATTGTCTAATAAAATTACCTTCATATAATCATTCCTCTCTTTATTATTGCCTTAGATTAAAATTTTTGAATAAAGTTTAATTCCTAATTTAATTAATCTATATTTTTATTATAACTTATTTGTTTTCTCCAATCAATAGATTTTTTGTGCATTTTTTATATATTAATATTGACTTTTAGCTAAACGTATTATATACTCTATGCAGTTACACGCTTATCTTGCTGTTGTAACTACACATTATTCGGTATTCTCACTTCTAAAATTTATTTTTATGAAAGGAGGTACCATTTATGGCAAGTTGGAAAATGAGTAGCACTTATGATGTTGACGACGACGGAAACATCAGCCTCGATGTAATCGAGGAAGCTATTGATAGTGGCGATCTTGAAGAACTGACCAACGGCGATTTATATTGCCCGTATTCAGGTGAACTCTATTGGTTCGACGGCACCAAAAAGGAATGATGTTTATCATTACCGAATAATGTGAAACTGCAACATTTTCTTTGCAGTTTAAGAGGGCAAATACCAGTTGTATTGCCCTCTTTTTTATTATTCCTCTTAACTTGACATTTCACTAAAATATTCATTTATTCTATTTATAAGCTCTGTTTTTACTTCTTCTGTTGTCATTCCCTCTACTTGGGCTCCGGCTAAGGTTATGTGTCCTCCGCCACCCAGTTTTTCTAGTATTAATTGAACATTTATATCTCCTATTGAACGTCCACTTATGCAGACTCTGTCTCCCATCATTCCAATTACAAATGATGCAACTATATTACTTATTGTGAGTAGTTCATCTGCCGCCTTTGCACATATTATGTTTGCATCTTTGTCTTGTTCATCATAAATAGAAATTGCTATTGCATGTTCTAAAACCTCTGCCTTTTCTACTATTTTAGAAATTTTATTGTATGTTGCTAAGTCACTTTGAAACCATTTTTTCACCTTAATTGTATCTATTCCATACTTTCTCAAATATGCTGCTGCTTCAAATGTTCTTACACCTGTTTTAAAAGTAAAATTCTTTGTATCCATCATAATTCCCGCATAAAGTGCCTCTGCTTCTAACTCTGTTAACTCAATTTTTTCTTGTGAATATTCCAATATTTCTGTAACAAGTTCTGCTGCTGAAGATGCATAAACCTCATGGAACATAAGTGTTGCATCTTCTATATATTCTGTACTTCTTCTATGATGGTCTATAACTACTATTTTTTCTGTTTCTTCTAATAATTCTGGAATTTCCACATAGTTTTTCTTACTTGTATCCACAACAATTAGCAATGTTTCTGGGCTTATTTTAGCTAATGCTTCACTTTTGTTTATAATTACATTTTTGTACTCGTCATCCTCTTTTGCTTTTTCCATAAAGTTTTCTAAACCAATTCCATAAGAATTGTTTACTATATATGCATTTTTTCCTAATGACCTTGCTAATCTATATATTCCCATACTTGAACCTATGCAGTCCATATCTGAGTTAGAATGTCCCATTACCATTACATTTTCCGCTTCAAGTATTAGTTCTTTTAAGGCATGTGCTACTGTTCTAGCTTTCACCTTAGTTCTTTTTTCTACTTCTTGTGCTCTTCCGCCAAAGAATACATATTTTCCATTTTCTCTTACAACTGCTTGGTCTCCTCCACGTCCCAATACGATATCTAGGCCTGCTTGTGCGGATTTGTATTTTTCGTAGTTAGAGCTACCTTCGTTTGAAACAGCTATGCTTAAAGTGAACTGTGCTTTATTAGTCCATTCCAATTCTTTTATTTCATCTAATATATTAAATTTTTTATTTTCTATTTCTGATAGATATTTTTGTTCAAATATTAACACAAAAGTATCTCTTTCAGATTTTATTACTAAACCTTCAAAATGAGTTGCCCATTCATATATATTTTTTTCAATTTGTGCTATGAATGTAGACCTGTCTTCATTTTCTACTCTCTGCATTAACTCTTCATAATTGTCAATCATTATTATTCCTATACAATTTTGTGAGTTAATATATTTTTCTTCTGTTTTTATTAATTCTGTATTGTCCATAAAATATAGTGTAAATATAGACTGTTTATTTCTTAATTCTATATATTCTCCTAATAGCTTATATGTTTTACTTCCAATTACTATACTTTGATTAATATTTTTATTTTTAACAAATTCTCCATTTTCAAGACTTTGCTTTAATTCTTTTAATATACTATCCAAATAGTTATTAATATCTATATTAATAAATTCCTTAGAAAACTTCTCGTTTTTCCAAATTGTATTTCCATTGGTTTCTAATATTATAAGTGGAAATGGTGAATTTATCAGTGTTCCCTTTGCTGCTTTATCAACGCTAAAGGTTAAGTGTTCTATATGCTCAGATAATTCTTCTTTTCTCTTTTCACTGCTCCAATAAGCATATCCAACAACTAAAATATAAAACAAAATTGCTGGCAGAACTAAGTTAATATTGCTTATACAAATAATTGTTAAAAGTACTGCTATTATTACTAAATATATCTTTACGCGCGATACTAGTTTATCAAATATTTTTTTATTGCTCGGCATAAAATCCTCCTAATTACATCTTATATTTTACACTTATTTCGCGCTTTTGTCAATGTTTACAAGAAATCCACACTGTAAATGGGAATTAAAATTGCTTTTTGGTCTAGGCATTAACATTTTTTATATAGTCTTCTAATATTATTTTTATTACAGTTGCTATTGGTACTGCCAAGAACATGCCTAATACCCCAAAGTACGCTCCACCTACTGTTACCGCAAATATTACTAATAATGGGCTTATTTTTAGTGAATCTCCTGTTATTTTTGGATTTATTATGTTTGCATCTATTTGTTGTAATATTGTTACTATTATTACCATCCATATCGCTTGATCAAGTCCACCTGTAAATATTGTTATTATACCTGCTATTATTACAGCTATTATTGCTCCGAAATATGGTATTAAATTAAATAGACCTATCATAAATCCTAGTAGTATAGCATATTGTATCCCCATTATTTTCATCGCTATAGATGTTATTATTCCAACTACCATTCCATCCAACAGTTGGCTTGATATAAAGCGGAAAAAAACATTGTTTGTTTCGTAAAAGTATTTTTCTACATTACTATATGTATCCTCTTTGAATATTCTTTTTGATAATCTATTAAAAAATCCTAATATCTCGTCTCTCTCTGACAATATGTATATGGATACTATTATAGACACAAATAAATCAAATACTCCTGTAACTACATTTATTGCACCTTTTGCGTATTGAGCTAATTGTTCAAGGTTTAAATACTTTTCTAAATCAATATTTTTTATTTGTTCTGCCAACTTATATATTATTTCATTTTTTAAGAATGACTCCTCTGGTAAATTATTTAAAACAGCCATTGTTTTATTGTAATAGCTTTGAAAATTACTTATTAAGTCCTTAGTGCTTTCTATTATTGTTGGAATTATAAAATTAATTATAAATATAATTGCTATTATTGCTATTACATATATTGTGAATATTGCTATTGCTCTAGATTTTCTTTTTATAAATTTGTTTTTTGTCTTTGAATATACTTTTTCCAATTTTTTTGTTGGCATATAGAATAAGTATGCTATTAATATTCCTATTACAAATGGCATTAAAATTGAAAATAATTTTCCAAACCAATTTAATATTTCTCCTAAATTATCTACTGTTTTGTAAACTAATATAACGGCAACAGCAAATACAAACCAATATAACCATTTTGTAATTACACGTTTATTTTCTCCCATTTTTTCCCCTTTCATATTTTAATTTCTAGTCCTATTGGGCAATGGTCACTTCCCAATACTTCTGAGTATATCATTGAATCCTGTATCTGGATTTCTATTGACTTTGAAACAATAAAATAGTCTATTCTCCAGCCAACATTTTTTTCTCTTGCATTTGACATATATGACCACCATGAGTACGCATTTTCTTTTTCTGGGTATAGATATCTAAAAGTGTCAGTAAAACCTATCTTTAATAATTCAGTCATTTTATTTCTTTCTTCATCTGTAAATCCTGCGCTTTTTCTATTTGTTTTTGGATTTTTCAAGTCTATTTCTTCATGTGCTACATTCAAATCGCCACAGTATATTACAGGCTTTATCTTATCTAATTTTATCAGATATTTTTTTATTTCATCTTCCCATAACATCCTATAATCTAATCTTTCCAAGCCTTTTTTTGAATTTGGAGTATAACAATTTACTAAAAAGAATTTTTCAAACTCAAGTGTTATAATTCTTCCCTCCTTGTCATGCTCTTCTATTCCTATTCCATATGTCACATTTATAGGCACCTTTTTGCTAAATACTGCCGTACCTGAATAACCTTTTTTTAATGCACTATTCCAATATTGCTTATATTTTTTTAAAATATTCTGAATAGTTATATCAATTTGTTCTTCCTGCATTTTTGTTTCCTGAATGCAAAAAATATCTGCATCTATTTGTTTAAAAAAAGTTTCAAATCCTTTTGTAATATTAGCTCTTAACCCATTAACATTCCATGATATTAGTTTCATTTTTCTTCCTCAATTCATTTTTACTTTTACTATAATATCAAAAAAGAAGCGTATATGCAAGCATTTTACTTAGCAATTACTCTAATTGATATTAAAATAAATCGGCTATCGTAAATGTGATAACCGATTATATTATTAAAATTCATATACATAACATTCTAAATATCTTCTACCAAATTGTAGTGCAGAACTATGTGAATTATAGAAAATATCTAATCTATCACTTGATATTGCTCCACCTCTGTCTTGAACCACAAACCATCCACCATTTGGTTTATCTTTAAAATATGGTATATATATAACTGTTCCTATTGGATATACCGAACCTGCTGCTAATGTGTACCATTGAGATGCTAATGCACCAGATGATGTTATACCATTTGTTTTACCACAGCAACTCATACATGGACAATATGCCGAAGTATTAAAAGTTGCAACTTTTGGTGTTATTCCTTCTACTTTTTTTGCCAATGTTGTAGATGCTGTTGTCGCTGGGTTTGTGCTAGCTGTTCTTAGGTTTGAACTTCTTGATGTAATCTGTCTTGTTCTTACTTCAACAATTTTGTTTATTGGTTCTTTTATAATTTCGCTAGATATTTCTGTTTTTTCTATTTCTACATCATTTTGATATTTTATTTTATATGTTACTTTTTTTAGTCCATCAACACCATTTTGTATTATTCTGTCTTGCTTTGTTCCAGAACCTGTTGATACGTCTTTAGTAATAGTTTCATATGGTATTTTTACTTCCACAGTTACTATTTTTTCAATTATTTGTTCATAATTTTTTAAAATATCTTCTGTTTTAATATTCTCTGAGCATTCTATTTCCGTAGCTATTTCAACTTCTTCATCTGTGTTTTTAAATATTTTTATAGTATTGTTTGATGAAAGTTCTTCGTCTAAACTTGGAATAACCTTTTCATCTTCCAATATTATAATATGGTTTTCATCTAATATTTCTGAAATTTTAGTTTTTGAAGATAATACATTCATTTCATAACCACTTGATAATATTATTTTTACGCTATTTAATTTAACATTTCCTGCAACTACTGCTATGCTTGTTAAAAATAAAAATATTAAGCTTATGGCAATGATTCTTTTCAGCGATATAGATGCTTTCTCATCATTTTTCATAAGAAATTTGTTCCCTCCTTTAAAAGCAACAATTATATTATACCATTTATTAGCAGATCTGTCAAATTTAACTTTTCTACTATTTTCGCGTTAACATCATTTTTACCTCTTTTTCCACATTATTTCTTTGTATTCTTAATATAACTTCATCTCCCACATTTTTAGTATAAATATATTTTCTTAAGTCACTCATCTTCTCTAGTGTTATATTATCTATTTTAATTATTATATCTTTTTCTCTCAATCCTGCATTATACGCTGATGAACCCTTACTAACTTGAACAACATATATGCCTGTATCAAACTTTAAATTTTTATCTATATATGGTATCACATTTTTATCATAGGCAAATATTCCAATACTTGCTTCTTCAAATTTTCCCTGTATTGCCAATTTTTCTATTATTGTTTTAATAAGATTTATTGGCACAGCAAATCCTATTCCTTCTGCTGAACTAATTTTTATAGTATTTATTCCTATTACTTCTCCATCTATATTTATTAATGGTCCTCCACTATTTCCTAAATTTATTGTTGCATCTGTTTGAATTAAATTGCTCATATAAGAAGCATCTTCATCTTCTTCTATTTTAATGGTTCTATTTACTGCACTTATTATACCAGATGTTACTGTTCTTTCAAACTCAAATCCAATTGGATTTCCTATTGCATATACTTTTTCACCAACTTTGATATTATCAGAATCTCCTAATACTGCATATTTCATATTTTTACATGATATCTTTAAAATAGATAAATCTATATTAACATCAGACCATACCACATTCCCTGTAAATGTTTCACCAGACTCTAATGTTACATAGCACGTGCTATACTTTTCCCCAGAAACATGTGCATTGGTTAATATATATCCATTATCTGTTACCACTACACCTGTGCCTAACCCAAGTTTTGATGTACTATCCTTTAAAAAAATGCTACTACCAACATTTTTTACTTTTGATATTCCTACAACATTTGATGTTGCTTTTTCTATAACATCAACCGCTTCTTTATTTTCCTTTTTTTCTTCCTCCACAGTTCTTAATGTTCTTACCGCTTCTGGTGGCTGATTGGTTTCATTTATATCTATTTTCTCATAAAATTTATATAGTATTATACCACTAGCAATTATAAACATAAAGATGATTACTATTAAGATTTTATTTTTTGATGATTTTTTTCTTCTTTTCGCAATGTATGCTTCCATATCTTTCCTCCCCATATAATATAATTTTTACCATTTTTCAAAAAATTAAACAAAAATTTTGCATCTATTTTTGATTACTATTTAATATATTATACAGATAAAACGCCGAAGTATAAGTTTTTAATCCCATCAAAACTTATGCCTCTGCACATGCAGATAATATAACTCTTAAAAACATTACCCGGTAACCTTTTTTGTTAATTTTATGTGTATTTTATTGAATTTTTAATATATGTATGATATTATATTAGTTATATTATTGAGGTATTTTTATATTGCCTTAAAAGAAAGGATGGATATTAAAATGGGATGGATTATTTTAATAATTGTTGTTCTTATATTGGTTTTCCTAATAAATATATACAATAATCTTGTTTCGCTAAGACAAAAAGTTAAAAATGCTTGGAGCCAAATAGAAATACAATTGCAAAGAAGATTTGACCTAATTCCTAATCTTGTTGAGACTGTTAAGGGATATATGGGACACGAAAGTAATATTTTAACAAAAGTTGCAGAACTTCGTACTGCATGGGCAAATGCAAAAACTGTAGCAGAAAAATCTAATTTAGACACTCAACTTTCTGATACTTTAAAAACAATTATGGCTGTTTCAGAAGCTTATCCTGATTTAAAAGCAAATCAAAATTTTATAAGTTTACAACAAGAACTTGCTAACACGGAAAATAAAATTTCTTATTCTAGACAATTCTATAATGACATTGTAACTACATATAATACAAAGATTCAAGTATTTCCTTCAAACATTGTAGCTGGATTGTTTAATTTTACACAAGAAACTTTATTTGAAGTAGATAACCCAGAAGCTAGAAAAAATGTAAAAGTTGATTTTAATAACTAGAATTTATACATAAAAAACATAGTGTATTTAATTGTAATACACTATGTTTTTTGTTTACTAAACATGTATGTTTTAAAATTTCCAATTATTATATGTAATTTCTGCAATTTTTTCTGGTTCAATTTGCTTTACTTGTGCTATTTTTTCTACTAAATACTTTAAATTCCTTGAGTCATTTCTTGTCCCTCTATTAGGTTCTGGCGCCAAATATGGGCTATCCGTTTCAATAAGCATTTTTTCTAATGGTATCATTTGTATTATTTCATCTGCATTTTTAGAATTTTTGAATGTTATTGGTCCTGCTAGCGAAATGTAAAACCCTAGTTTTAGTCCTTCTTTTACAAGTTCTATGTTTAATGGGCAACAGTGAAATACTCCCTTCTTACTTGGTGTATTTTCCTTTAAAATTCTTATAGTATCCATAACCGCTTCTCTTGTATGTATTATTATTGGTAAATTCAGCTTGTTCGCTAATTTTATTTGGTTAATAAACGCCATTTGTTGTAGTTCTTTGTTTTCTTTATTCCAATAATAGTCGAGTCCGATTTCTCCAATGCCAACAACTTTATCGGCTTTTGCTATATCTTCTATTTCTTTTATTTGCTTTATTATTTCATTTTCTGTTTTTAATATATCATTTGGAGATATTCCACATATAGCATATATAAAATCATATTTGTTTGATAAGTCTATTGCCTTTTTAGAAGATTCTATATCATAACCTGCAACTATAATTTTTGTTATTCCAGCTTCATATATTTCATGTAATATTTTTTCTCTGTCCTCATCAAATTTTTCATCATTATAGTGTGAATGTGAATCGAAAAACCTCATTTTAGACTTTGCATCCTTTCCTAAATAGTTATCTTTGTTACAAATACTCTATTAATTATCTAATATTAAAGTAAAGCTTGCCATTGCGTAGTTTTCTATATGTGATATACTCAAATCCTGGCTTATTATTTTTTTTATTTCTAATTTACTTATATCTGCTATTGGCCTTCCTTTTTCATCATTATATATCTCTATATTTTTCCATAACCAGTTAGAAGTATTGTTTATATTTTTAGAAATCGCTTTAAATATAGCTTCTTTTGCCGCAAATCTTGCCGCATAATGTTGATACTTCATTTTATTAGTTTTTTCGCAATATTCTTGTTCTTTTTCTGTGAATATTCTATCCACAAAAACCTGTCCTATCTGCTCAATACTTTCCTTTATTCTATTTACCTCTATTATATCTACACCTGTTCTTATCTCCATCTAAATTCTCCCTTATATAAGATTTTATCTGATTGAACTTTTTTATTTTCCAAATAGGTTCATAAGTGTGACAATAAATATAGCTATTACTATTATTGCAATTATTTTATTTCCCTTTGCAATTCTTTCTATATTGTAATTTTTATAAAGTATATCATATTTATTTTTTAATCTTAGGTATGTCTCTTCTAGCAATAAACTTTCTCTTTCCTTTTCTTCTATACTTATTCCAAGCTCATTGTTGGTTATTTCTTGTATCCATATGAATTTTGTAAAATTTATAAATTGCTCCTTGATCTTCTCAAAATTGTTGCTCATATTAAACTCATATATTAACTTTTTTAGATATATTTTTTTGTATATGTTAAATATATAATGATATAAATATTTATTTTCATATTCAAATGGCAGTTTTGTATAATTATCTGTATTTATATCTGATGCCATTACCACTGCACTCCAGCTTGTAAACCCAAATTTTACATATCTTTGTTCAATTTCCTTTACCTTGCTATTTGTTTTAGAGTTTGCATTTGCTATATTGGCATAATTTAAAAATCTTTCATTTAGTACAGTATTATTTGTACTTTCGTTCCAACAATTTTGATCTAAGCATACATATGAATATGTAATAAACCTTTCAGTATCTACATTTATTTTTTTTGCTCCTGTACTATTGCCTGCTATTTCTTTTATCAAACTTGAAAAATCCCTTATATCTTTAAAAGTGCTTGTTTGTATTCGTATGTTTTCATATTCCCTTAGTTGTGATAAATTTGAGTTTATATCTCTGAACTTATAATTAAAATTCAATACGTCATCTAAATTGTTTTCTCCATTTAAAACAGTTTTAAATGTTAAAAAGCATATACCTGTATTAAAGCAAATAACCTCCATTTTTAAAATATCAAAAAATATACCGTTCTGTTCTCCTACTTTTCCTTGTATATTTTTCTCTAATTCATATTCAAAAATTGTACAAGGATATTTTGAAAGTATGGCACTCTGCATCTTGCTTTCCATATTTTGAAGCTCATTTATTTTTTGAGTTGATAGTCCAAATGTCCAAAACATATAATCTCTTATATTTGGTAAAAAATATGTGTATATATCAAAATCTTTTATTCTATCAAATGTTTTTAATTTACACTTAGGATTTCTTATAAGCTTTAGCATATATTTATTGTATTTATTCGGTTCTATAATATACGGATATATGAAATACGTATATTGATATTTAATCTTTTGTTCCATCTGTATGCTTGCTCCTCCTATAATTTATTTTTCATCTGTATAATAATTTAAGTTTAAATCTTGGCCTCTATGCCATTTTCCTATAAAGTCTATTAATATACTGTTTTCTAATGAGTATGCTGGTGATATTGTGACTTCTCCTTTTGAATTAACGCATCCCCATAATCCATCTTTTTTTACACTTGCATATCCAAATTCATTTTGTTCTGTTGCATCATCATATATATAGTCAACCATTACTATACCATCTTTATTTACAAAACCATATTTCTTATCTTTTTTTGATAAAAATAATGTGTTACCTTTTAGTAATTCTATGTTAGATTTTTCCTCAAATTTAAAATTATAATATTTATATTCATCGTTTATTCTAATCTTCATATATCCTAAATCTTTGTTAATTTCTGTTACAATTCCATTTAATTTAACATTAAAGTCTCTGTCTATTAAATCTGAATTAATATTTTCTTTTGAACCCTCGTAGAAATCCACATCACTTCTATATATCAAGTTATTATATACAAAATCCAATTTTGTTTGTCCTGCTACATTTACAATCCCATATTTGCCTTCTAGTTTAGCAATGTAGTTATCCGCATATGTAAATTTTATATCTTCATATTTAGTTTCTAGCTTTGTATCTCCAGAAATTGTCATTATTCCATATTTTCCATTTTTCTGAATTACAACATTTTCTCCATTTATTGATTTTACATCATCAAATTTTTCTTCTAAATATGAATTACCTGTTGTATCTACTATTTTCCATTTTCCATCTTGTTTTACTACAAATCTACCATTGCCATATATCTGTTTTACTTCATCATATTTAGCTTCTAGCGCAACTGATTTGTCCCAATTTATTACTCCATATTTTTCATTTTGCACTATAAATCCTTCTTCATATTTATTTCCTAGTTGTTTTATAGCTTTATATTGGTTTGGTATTACTATGTTTCCTATGTCATCAACTAATCCAAGCTTTCCATCTTTGTCTGTTATCAAGCTATTTTTTATTCCTTTTAATGTTGTAATTGAATTATACTCACATTTTAATAATTCATTTCCTTTATAATTTATTAATCCATATTTTCCATCTTTTTTTACTAACAAGACATCAGATTCATACCACAAATTATTATTTTCATCATAATTTTCTAATGCTTGCACAGACTCATACCCTGTAAGTACTTCTTCTTTCTTATCATTTAACACTTTTGTTTTATATAAGCCCTTTTCATAATCTACATCATATGTACAAATAAATATGGCTTTTGATGGGTTTGGGATTATTATTGTTTCATCATATGTTGGTTCTATAACAGTAGTCCCTTTTGAATCTATTACTCCCCATTTATTATTAGTATATACTGCGAAATACTTTTGAACAACTGTCTTTTCCACAGCTCCTTTATTTGATTTTAGTATCTTTCTTATTCCTACAATAAACATTATAATTACTGCAAAAGCTATTATTACAGCAAATACTTTTTTCATGTTTAGTTTTCGTCCTCCACTATATCTTCTTCCTCTTTCCATATATTTTTTCATTCCTTTCAATATAGCTTTTTATACATATATAATATATCATACTTTTTTGTAGAAATATAGTATTTTTTTATTTTTTTTATTAGCAAATAAACGGAACTATAAAAAGTCCCGTTTACTTTATTAATTATTGCATTCTTCTTCACAGTCACATTCTTCTTTTTCTGTGTCTATGTGTATATTTTTGTATTTGCTTAATCCTGTTCCAGCTGGAATTAATTTACCTATTATAACATTTTCTTTTAAGCCTATTAATTCATCTACTTTTCCTTTTACTGCAGCTTCTGTTAACACTCTAGTTGTTTCTTGGAAAGATGCTGCTGATAAAAAGCTCTCTGTTGCAAGTGATGCTTTTGTTATTCCTAATAATACACGTTTATATGTGGCTGGTTTTTTACCTTCTGCTATCATTTTTTCGTTTTCTTCTTCTAGTTCATTTATATCCACTAGTGAACCTGCAAATAGTCCTGTATCCCCATTATCTTCAACTCTAACTCTTTTTAACATTTGTCTACCAATAACTTCAATATGTTTATCGTTAATATCAACACCTTGGTTTCTATAAACTTTTTGAACTTCTTGTACCAAGTATTTATGAACTCCATCAACACCATTTATTGCTAATATTTCATTTGGATTTATAGAACCCTCTGTTAATGACATTCCTGCTTCTACTTCATCCCCGTCTTTTACACGTAATTTTGATCCAAAAGGTATTGAATATGTTTTACTATCATCTTTGCTTGTGACAATAACTTCTTTTTTGCTTTTATCCTCTGAAATTTTTACTTTACCAGAGATTTCTGTTACTATAGCTAATCCCTTTGGTTTTCTAGCTTCAAATAATTCCTCAACTCTAGGAAGACCTTGAGTGATATCTGCAACACCTGCGACACCACCAGAGTGAATTGTTCTCATGGTTAACTGTGTTCCTGGTTCTCCGATAGATTGTGCAGCAATAATACCTACAGCTTCGCCTATGTTTACCTCTGCTCTTGAAGCTAATCCCATTCCATAACATTTGCGACATACACCATGTTTTGTTTTGCACTCTAATACTGTACGAACTTTAACTTTTGTTATTCCTGCTGCAACTATTTTTTCTGCTATTGCTTCTGTTATAAGCTCTTCGGTTGTTACTATTATCTCACCTGTTTCTGGATTCTTTATGTCTTCTAATGGATATCTTCCCAATAAGCGTTCTTCTAGTTTTTCTACTACTTGATTTCCGTCTTTAATATCTGAAAGTTCCATTCCTTCCTTTGTTCCACAGTCATCTTCTCTTACAATTATATCTTGTGCTACATCAACTAATCTTCTTGTTAAGTATCCTGAGTCTGCAGTTCTTAAAGCTGTATCCGCTAAACCTTTTCTAGCACCATGTGCTGAAATAAAGTATTCAAGAGCATCTAGCCCCTCTCTAAATGATGATGTTATCGGAATTTCAACTGTTTTACCTGTTGTACTTGCCATAAGTCCACGCATACCTGCTATTTGTCTTAATTGGTTTATGTTACCTCTGGCTCCTGATTGTGACATCATATATACTGGGTTTAATTCTTCAAAATTACTCTTCATTGCTTCTGTAACTTCATCTGTTGCTTTTTCCCATATTTTAATTACAGATTGATATCTTTCTTCGTCAGTAATTAAACCACGTTTATATTGTTTTAATACGTCATTTACTTTTTCGTTTGCACTAGCTAATATTTGTTTTTTAGCTTCTGGAACTTTTACATCATCAACAGAAACTGTAATAGCACCTATTGTTGAATATTTATATCCTGTTGCCTTAATATAATCTAGTAGTTCTGCTGTTGCATCTAATCCATGTTTGTTTATTGATTTTGCAATTATTTTTCCTAAATTTTTCTTAATAACTGGGAAGTCTATTTCTAATTGGAACTCATTTTCTGGGTTTGTTCTATCTACAAAACCTAAATCCTGTGGAATTCCTTGGTTATATATAATTCTACCAACTGTTGTTTCTATTATTTTATGTTTTTCAACTCCGTCTACTACTTTGCTCATTCTTACATGAATTTTAGCATGCAAACCTAAATCTTTGTTTACATTTGCAATAATTGCCTCTTCTGGAGAAGAAAAATACATTCCTTCGCCTTCTTCACCTTCTACAATCATTGTTAAATAGTAGCTTCCTAAAATCATATCTTGTGTAGGAACAGTTACTGGTTTACCATCTTGTGGTTTTAACAAGTTATTTACAGATAGCATTAAAAATCTTGCTTCTGCTTGTGCTTCTGGTGATAATGGGATATGTATAGCCATTTGGTCACCGTCAAAATCCGCATTAAAAGCTGTACATACTAATGGATGTAATTTTATAGCTCTTCCTTCTACTAAAACTGGCTCAAATGCTTGAATTCCCAATCTATGTAGTGTAGGCGCACGGTTTAATAATACAGGGTGGTCTTTTATAACCTCTTCCAATATGTCCCATACTTCTGGCCTTAGTCTTTCTACCATTCTCTTTGCATTTTTAATATTGTGAGCTATTCCACGTCCAACTAATTCTTTCATTACAAATGGTTTAAATAATTCTACAGCCATTTCTTTTGGAACACCACATTGATATATTTTAAGTTCTGGTCCAACAACTATAACTGAACGTCCTGAATAATCAACACGCTTTCCTAATAAGTTTTGACGGAAACGTCCTTGTTTTCCTTTAAGCATATCTGATAATGATTTCAAAGGTCTTCCACCAGCACCTGTTACTGGTCTTCCTCTCCTACTATTGTCTATTAAAGCATCTACAGATTCCTGTAACATTCTTTTTTCGTTTCTTACAATTATTTCTGGTGCTCCTAACTCTAGTAACCTTTTTAATCTGTTATTTCTATTTATAACTCTTCTGTATAAGTCATTTAAGTCTGATGTTGCAAATCTACCACCATCTAATTGAACCATAGGTCTTAAATCTGGTGGAATTACAGGTACAACATTCATAACCATCCACTCAGGTTTATTTTCTGATAGTCTAAATGCTTCCACAGTATCTAATCTTTTAATTAGTTTTGCCTTTTTCTGCTCGCTTGCTTTTTCTAATTCTTTTTTTAGTTTTTCAGATAGTTTTTCTATGTCTATTTCTTCTAGTAATTTTCTTATTGCTTCTGCTCCCATTTCTGCTTTAAATGAGCCTTTTCCATATTTCTCTTCTGCTTCATGATATTCTTTTTCTGATAATACTTGTGTCTTTGTTAATGAAGACGTTCCTTTATCTGTAACAATATATGAAGCAAAATATATAACTTTTTCTAGGTTTCTTGGAGAAACATCTAGTAATAAAGCTATTCTACTTGGAATTCCCTTAAAATACCAAATGTGAGCTACTGGTGCAGCAAGTTCAATATGCCCCATTCTTTCACGTCTTACTTTAGATTTTGTTACTTCTACACCACATCTGTCACAAACAATTCCTTTATACCTTACTCTTTTATATTTACCACAATGGCATTCCCAGTCTTTTGTAGGTCCAAATATTCTTTCACAAAAAAGTCCATCTTTTTCTGGTTTTAATGTTCTATAATTAATAGTCTCTGGTTTTTTTACTTCTCCTTTTGACCATTCTCTTACTCTTTCGTCTGATGCAATACCTATTTTAATTTTATCGAAAATTTCTAGTTCATCCACTGCTTTTAGCCCCCTTGACTTCTATTTTTTCTTGTTTCTTAAGGATTTTTGCTCAATACACTGCTGTGCAATTCCATTTTGTCTGTGTAAAATCCTTTTTGAAACTATTTAATTATTTTACTCATCTAGCATATCTTGGTCTTCTAGCAAGTCATCTTCACCTAAGTCTGTATCATCTATTAGTATTTCGTCCTCATCTAGCATTCCGTCTATGTCGTCTAATAGCATATCTTCCCCAAGTTCTTCTCCGTCTTCTTCTATATATCCATCATTTAAGTCATTTTCATCTACAGCATCTTCTTTTCCAGAATCAAAATTAAAATCTATGCCGTCTTCTATATTTTCTTTTAATTCTAATTCCTTGTTATCTTCTGAGTATAGCTTTATGTCTAATCCTAAACTTTGAAGTTCTTTTATTAATACCTTAAATCCTTCTGGTACTCCTGGTTCTGGGACATTTTCTCCTTTTACAATAGCCTCATATGTTTTTACACGTCCAACTACATCATCTGATTTTGTTGTTAGCATTTCTTGCAATGTATAAGCTGCACCATATGCCTCTAATGCCCAAACTTCCATCTCTCCAAAACGTTGTCCACCAAACTGTGCCTTACCTCCTAATGGTTGTTGAGTAATAACTGAATAAGGTCCTGTTGAACGAGCATGTATTTTGTCATCTACTAAATGGTGAAGTTTAAGCATATACATAACACCTACTGTAATTGGGTGGTCAAAAGCTTCTCCTGTTCTTCCATCATATAGTATTGTTTTACCATCTTCTGATAACCCAGCTTTTTTCAATAGTTCTCTTATTTCTTCATCTGTTGCTCCATCAAATACTGGTGTTGCAACTTTCCAGCCCAATGCTTTTGCTGCCATTCCCAAATGTACTTCCAATACTTGACCTAAGTTCATACGAGAAGGTACACCTAATGGGTTTAAAACTATATCTACTGGTGTTCCGTCTGGCAAGAATGGCATATCTTCTTCTGGAAGTATACGAGAAATAACACCTTTATTTCCGTGACGTCCTGCCATTTTATCTCCAACAGATATTTTTCTTTTTGTAGCTATATAACATCTTATTATTTGATTTACGCCAGGTCCTAATTCGTCTGAATTTTCTCTTGTAAATATTTTTATATCGACTATTGTTCCTGCTTCACCATGTGGTACACGTAATGAAGTATCTCTTACTTCTCTAGCTTTTTCTCCAAATATAGCTCTTAACAATCTTTCTTCTGCTGTAAGCTCTGTTTCGCCTTTTGGAGTTACTTTACCTACTAATATATCTCCTGGTCTTACTTCTGCACCTATTCTTATAATTCCATTTTCGTCTAAGTCTTTTAGACTATCATCTCCAACGTTTGGAATGTCTCTTGTAATTTCCTCTGGTCCTAATTTTGTGTCACGACATTCACAATCATATTCTTCTATATGAATAGATGTATATACGTCTTCTTTTACCAATCTTTCATTAATTAATACAGCATCCTCGTAATTGTAGCCTTCCCAAGTTGTAAATGCTATTAAAACATTTTTTCCAAGCGCCATTTCGCCATTTTTTGTAGATGGTCCATCTGCTATTAGATCTCCAGCCTTAACTTTTTCTCCCTTTACTACAACTGGTCTTTGGTTAATACATGTTCCACCATTTGTTCTTTTGAATTTTCTTAAATGGTATGTATCTATTTCATCTTTTTTATTTCTAATTCTTATTTCATCACCAGTTACTTTTTCAACTATTCCATCAGATTTTGCAAGTACTGTAATACCAGAATCTCTTGCTGCTCTGTATTCTATACCTGTTCCAACTATTGGCGATTCTGCTGTAAGTAATGGAACCGCTTGACGTTGCATGTTTGATCCCATTAGAGAACGCTTAACATCATCATGCTCTAAGAAAGGAATCATTGCAGCCGCAACAGAAACAAGTTGTTTTGGCGATACATCAACAAAATTAACCTTATCTTTATCTGCAACTGTTATTTCTTCTCTATGTCTTACTCTAATTCTGTCATTTATAAATTTTCCTTCTTCATCAACAGGTTCAGAAGCTTGTGCAATTATATATTTATCTTCTTCATCTGCTGACATATACATAATTTCATCTGTAACTTTTCCGTCAACCACTTTTCTGTATGGTGTTTCTACAAATCCATATTCATTTATAATTGCAAATGAAGAAAGCGCAGATATTAATCCAATGTTTGGTCCTTCTGGTGATTCTACAGGGCAAAGTCTTCCATAATGTGTATAGTGAATATCACGAACTTCAAATCCTGCTCTTTCTCTTGAAAGACCCCCAGGGCCTAATGCAGATATTCTTCTTTTATGTGTTAGCTCAGATAATGGGTTTGTTTGGTCCATAAATTGTGATAATTGTGAACTTCCAAAGAACTCTTTTATTGATGATGTTATTGGTTTTGTATTTATTAATGTTTGTGGAGTAATAACATCTAAATCTTGTATTGTCATTCTTTCTCTTACTACTCTTTCTAATCTAGTAAGTCCAATTCTAAATTGATTTTGTAATAATTCTCCAACACATCTAATACGTCTATTTCCTAAATGGTCAATATCATCAACATTTCCTAAGCCATTATCTAGATTTAATAAGTAGCTTATTGATGCAATCATATCTTCATTGGTTATATGTCTTGGAATTAATTCTTCAATTCTTTCTTTTATAACATCATGCAATTTATCTTCTGGTGTTGTATCTATTATTGATTTTAATACTTCATAATTCACATATTCTTTAATATGTAGGTCAGACAAATCCACATTTGGTAAAACTTTGTGGATATTTACTGTTCCATTTCCTATAATTCTTACTCTTCTATCATCAACTTTTACGTCTACAATATTTATACCCAAATTTCTAATATTTTCTGCTACTTCTTCTGAAATTACAGAATCTTTTTCTACTAAAACTTCTCCTGTTTCAGAATCTACAATATCTTCAAATGCAACTTTGCCTGTTATTCTAGTTGATAAACTTAATTTTTTATTAAATTTATATCTTCCAACTTTTGCTAAGTCATATCTTCTGTCATCAAAGAATAAACCATTAAACAAATTCCTTGCAGCATCAACTGTTGGAAGTTCTCCTGGTCTTAATTTTTTATATATTTCTATTAAAGCTTCGTCTGGTGTTTTAACTGTATCTTTTTGTATAGTAGCTGTAATTTTTGGTTCTTCGCCAAATAAAGCAATTATTTGCTCATCTGTTGCAATTCCAATCGCTCTTAATAATGATGTAACTGGCAATTTTCTAGTTCTATCAACTCTTACATAGAAAACGTCATTTCCATCTGTTTCATATTCTAGCCAAGCTCCTCTTATAGGCATTACTGTTGAAGTATAAATTCTTTTACCTGTTTTAGGGTCGAATTCTTTTGCGTAATAGCATCCTGGTGAACGTACTAATTGGCTAACTACAACTCTTTCTGCTCCATTAATAACAAAAGTACCACTGTCTGTCATAAGTGGGAAATCTCCAAGGTAAATCTCTTGTTCTTTAATTTCTCCTGTTTCACGGTTTATTAATCTTACTTTTACATGCAATCTTGTTGCATATGTAGCATCTCTTTCTTTTGCTTCTTCTAGTGTGTATTTTGTCTTTTCTTCCATATAGTAATCTAAAAATTCAAGAACTAAATTTCCAGAATAGTCAACTATAGGTGAAATATCTTTTAGTATTTCTCCTAGTCCTTCTTCTACAAACCAGTCATATGAATCTTTTTGTACCTTGATAAGATTTGGCATTTCTATAGAATCATCTATTTTTGCAAAAGTCTTACGAGTACATTTTTCATATTTGATGTCTTTCATCAAAAATCACCTCTAAAAAATATTAAGCAGAAAACTATATATCAAATCATTCAAAAGTCCTTCTTGTCTTCCTAAAGACATTTGCAATAACACAAACTTCCTGCTCTCCAAGTTCTATTATTTGCAAATATTTTTAAGAGCAATTCCTCTTTTAAACAATTTACATAACTATAAAATTTAACAACAAAAAAACTATTGACAAATATTACGTTTTGTCAATTTTCTTGTTGTTTGTTAATTTTCTTTTAAAAACACGTTTTCTATTTTTACCACCCTTGTTTCTAAATAGAATTAATGTCTCTCCATATTAACACATCTATAATCTAGTATACCCTATTCTAACGCAACTTGTCAATAGTTTCCATTTTATATTTTTAATTTTTTATGCACCTAAAATTGCACCCGCAGCGCCAAAAACTCCCGCTGACGCCAACCCCATTATTATTCCTGCCAAAATAACTCCTGCCATTACTGCTATACTACTTTTTTTAAAATCCATGTCTAGTAAGCTGGCTGCAAGAGTACCCGTCCAAGCTCCTGTACCTGGCAAAGGAATACCAACAAAAATAAATAATGCCCAGTATAGACCTCGTCCTGCTTTTTCCTGAAGTTTTTTTCCACCTTTTTCTCCTTTTTCTAAGCAAAACTTAAAAAACTTTCCTATAAACTTTTTATCTGCTCCCCATACCAACACTTTTCTTGCAAAGAAAAATATAACTGGAACAGGTAACATATTTCCAATAATACAAATTAAATACAGTGGCAATATATCAATAGGGCCTCCCCATAAATTGCTAAGACCAATTGGTACAGAGCCTCTTAATTCTATAAGTGGTATCATTGAAATTAAAAATACTAAAAAATATTTTTTAATCATAATCAAACTCCATAATAAAATATTAACTGGGTAATATTTTATTATATAAACGTATAAATGTAAATAGTTTTTTATCAAATGCAAATTGTTATATATAGCAAATGATTACACATATTTTTAAAATAGAGGATAACCTAAGTCATCCTCTATTTTTTTATATTACATATTTTCTTATTAATGCTATTCCTGTTGCCATTATTGCTAAAATTGACATTGTTAGTATTATATATTGTCCTGTTGTTCCTGTTTGTAATGATAAAATTACTGGTGCATCATCTTGGTCGTCTTCGCCTTCTACTTGATTATTTGGTGTAGAATCTATATCTGGTGTATTACTTTCATTATAGTCTTCGCTTATTTCTGCAACGTTTACTTTTAAATTCAAGTTATTTTTATCATTAATCCATGTTAATGTTATTTCTACTGTTGCGCTTTCTCCTGGCTGTAATAGTGTATTTTCTAATTGTCTTGTTACTACTTTGCCTTCTACTTCTTCCCAATTTGGGTTATCTTCTTTTATGAATTTTAGGCCTTCTGGTATATAATCTGAAATTTCTTTAACATATCCTGCTATTTCTCCTTCGTTTGTTACTTTTATGTTATAAGTAAATTTTACAATTATATCTTTTAGTCTACTTTCTTTTATATCTACTTTAACAACTGGCTCTGGATCTTCATCACCTGTGTGTCCTGTTTTTACAATTGTTGTTTTTCCATCATATATTGTTATTGATGATGTTACCCATTTCTTTAATGCTAAGTCAAAATATTTTACTTTAACTTTTTCAATGTCTATATCATCCTCATCTGGCTTATTGTTATTTGGCTCTGAATCTACATCATTTACAGGTTTGCCATATTCATCACTGTCGTCTGAAATTTCTGCAGTATTTATTATTATTCTATCTGATGTGCTTGGCTCTTTTACCTTAAATACTACTTTTACATCTTTATAGTCTGGTTGTGTCATTGTTGATGGATTATATGCTTGTATTAAGTTTTCGCCTTCTTGTTTCTCTTGTTCTTTTGATAGGTAATCTGTTTCTATATATTTTGCTTCTTTTACATCTGTTGCTAATTCTCCATCTTCCTTGTACATTTTCCATCTATATTGTGTGTTAGTTTCATTTTCAGGTAAAAACTCTAAACCTTCTGGAATGTCATCTTTTACTCTCTTAGCATATCCTGCTTGATTTCCTTCATTATATATTCTTAATGTATATGTTACTAAATCTTCCGTCATAACACTTACAGGTGTTTTTGGATGTTCATATGTATATGTTCCATCTGCTTTTCTTGTAAACACTGGTATTCTTTCTGTTACTTCTTCTTCATTTACCTTTGTTATAAATTTTCTTAATGATAAATCAAATCTTTGTAAAACCAATTTTTCAAAATCATCATCGTCTTCTTGTCCTGGAATGTATTCATCTCCATTGTTTATTTCGTCATCTTTATAGTTTGGCAATGTTTCATCTGTTGGTAAAACAACACTTGCTGTTGAATCTCTATCTGATGTTGTATTTCCATTTATATCTACATATCCAGAAATTTCTGCTATATTTGTAATTTTCTTGTATATATTACTGTTTAATTTTACTTTGCATTTTATTTTTACATCTATATAGTCAATTCCATTGGTTGTTAATTTATCCAATTTTACTTTATCATTTCCTTGTTTTCTATCTTGGTAAATTGTATCCCTACTTGCTGAGTTTTGTGTGTCTAATGATGTTATGTCTGTTCTAACTGTTCTACCATCTCCGCTAACTGTCCATCCATAGCTTGCATTTAATTCATCATCTACTATAAATTCTAGTTGTTCTGGCAAATGGTCTGTTATTTCTGTAACATATCCATCTTCTTCACCTTCATTGTACACTCTTATTGTATATATTATTACATCTCCTAAGTCAACTGCTACTGGTGCCTTTGAATGTTTATATATTGCAGTTTTAGATGTTCCATTTAATAAGTTTGTTATATCTACTATTGGAGCTCTTAAATAATTATTGTTTTCATCTTTTAACTCAACACCATTTACTGAAGTTATAAACTTTCTTAATGATAAGTCAAATTCTGTTTTTATTGCTGGTTCAATTACCAATTTTTCAAAGTCTTCATCATCCTCGTGGTCATCTTCTTTAAATATTCTTGCATCAACATTAGCAGGAGTTGAATCTCTATCATCTATTTCTAATGCGTTATTGTCTTCTGCAATTTCTGCAATGTTTCTTAGAGTTATTCTTTCTTCTCCTGGTGTTGCTGTTACAACACATTCAACTTCTAAATCTTTATAGTCTAATTCTTCTTGATTAAATGCTTTTATTTCTGTATCTTTTAAGTATGTGCTATGTATTACAGTTGCTCCTTCTATATATTCATGTTTTACAGCTTCCCATCCATATTTTTCATTTACTTTGCTATTTTCTGCTAGTTGTAGTCCTGCTGGCAATATATCTTCTACTTTTGTAGCATATCCCGCTGTATCCCCTTCGTTATATATTCTTATAATATATGTTACTATATCTCCTTTTCTAACTGTTACAGGTGTTTTAGTATGTGTATATATTGCTGTTGTATTTAAGGTTTTTCTATTATTTATTAATGGTGTAACATCTACTTGTGGTTCTCTGTTTTCTAGCCCTAAACTTTCTAGTTCTGTACCATTAACTTTTGTAATAAATTTTCTTAATGCTAAGTCAAACTCTGGTTTAACTTCTATTGGTTTAATTACTAATTGTTCAAAATCATCATCATCTTGTTGATTTATTGTTCCATAATTTGGAATATCTACATTTCCTGGTTCCGAATCTCTATCTGCCTCTTGATATATATTTGAATCATCTGTAATTTCTGCAATATTTTTTAACAATATTTTTTCGTTTCCAGCATTCATTGTTACTTCGCACTCAATTTCTAAATCTTTATAATCTAGATTTTCATCATTAAATGCTCTAATAACTTGGTCTGCTAATTTATTTGTTCCAACATATGTTTTTCCATCGCCAGTTTTTAATACTTCCCAACCATTATTTGTATTTATATCACTGTTAGTTGCAAGTATTAATCCTTCTGGTAAAACATCTTCTACCATTGTTGCAAATCCATCTGTTTTGCCCTCATTATATATCCTAATTATATATGTTACTTTATCGCCTGTATTTACTATTATTGGATTTTTGGTGTGCTCATATATTGCTGTAGTTCCTGTTCCTGATATTAAAGGTGTTAAGTCTACTTGTGGTATTCTACTATCTTTACCTGTTAATTCTACTCCATTAATTTTTGTTATAAATTTTCTTAAAGCTAGGTCAAATTGAGGCTTTGTATAGTTTATAGCTAATTCATCGTTAGCTTCTACTTTTTTTCTGTCTATTATTGCTATTGGTTGATTTGATGCTATTGCATTTGTTACAACCCAATATCTTATATCTGTAGCAAAATATGAAAAGTCTATTTTTATTTTAACTTCATTAACGTTTGTAGACATTGGTACAGAAATATAGAATTCCTTGTTTACTTCTATATTTTGTAATGTATTATTATTGTTATCTAATATAGTATAATTTTCTATTTCATTCCCATTACCATCTGTAAAAGTAACATTATATGTATATTCACAATTAATATTTTGTTTTATTTTATATGGTCCTACTATATATTTGTTATTTTCTACTTTTACTGTAGGATTTGTTTTTTCTATTTCAAGTGGTTTTACGGTACTATTTATTGATGGGCTTAATGCTGCTTGTGCATTTGCATTGTTTATAAAGTATTTTATCAATTTATTTGCTTGAGTATGTCTTGCTTCTCCATTTTCAAAGATGTATTCTCCACCTAATTTTTGGTTTATAGCAAATGTTCCATCTTCATTTTTTATATAGAATATAAATGAATCTCCTACTTGATATTCTGAGTTAGGATTTGTGAAATACCATATAGCTAATTGTTGTACCGCATCTATATCTTCATCTGTCAACTTGTTTTCGCTTTGAGGTATTCCTGCTTTTTCTAAAAGTTTATTTTTATACTCATTTGCTGTATTTTGTTCTTGTGCTGTTTTTGGTGCTACATATGAATTATCTAATATCCATAGCATTTTCTTGTATGTTTCACCTTCTGGTAGTACAGATAGATATTCTGCTGGTATTTTTTCTTGTTTCATATCAAAAGAGCTTGTATACAATTTTTTCTCTGTTTCTGAATTTCCCCAGTTGTTGCTACCAAAACCAATGCCTGCTCTTAAACAGTATATTGTTTCACTATGGTCAGCAACTGCTGAAGGGGTTGTTCCTGTTCCATATGAACATATTTCCCATACGTTTTTTCCATTAACTATGTACCCATTTCCAGATTCACGTAATAGTTCTAGTCCAAACCATTTATTTTCTGTTCTAGCACTAACCATACTAAACATACTTGTCATTAGTATAAACATAAGTGTTAACAATATAAGTACATTTTTCTTTTTTAGTTTCATTCCTTTTACCACCTTTTTATCTTTTATTATAATTTTATTTTATATTTTTTTCCAATGTAAGTCAATAACAGTATTTGCCTACTATTCCATAATGTTCTAAATCAGTGTTTGTGTCACTACGGATATTTCAAATACACATTTTGCCTTCATATATTACAATTATATTACATTTTGGTTACATTTTCAATACATTTTCCTAATTTTGCTATGGATTTACGGTTTTCCGCTATTTATTTTATTAATGCATTTCTGGCTAAAACACTGTCTGGATGTATAAGCTTTTTTTCATCTATTATATCTTTTATATTTAAATCTAGCATATATAAAACGGCTACATCTAAATTTTTTTCTGATAATTCACGAACATATGGCACATCTTCCCATTTTCTATCATCTCCTGTACCATCTGCTATAAATAACATCTTGTCCATTAAACTCATATCAGCACTTCCCGTTGTATGCACCCTTATAGCTTTGCACATTTCTTCTGTAAATCCATATTCTGTTTTTGCTATATTCGCTCCTATTTTAGCATGTAGTAAACTTGGACACTTTTTTTCTATATCATCTATTATCAATTCATTCTTTTCCATATATTCAAATGCGTCTTCTGGTAACATTTCTTTTGCTATGTCATGTATAAGTCCTACTAATTTTGCCTTTTCTACATCAATATTATATATTTTAGCTAATATCTCCATTCTGTTCATTGTACAAACAGAATGAAAATATCTCTTTTCTGATAATGTATTCTTTACTCTATTATCTATTCTTTCTAATAATTCCATTTCTTATCTTTCCTTATAAACATATTTTATTTTTTAGCACTATCTATTAACTTATCCAATAAATCTGAGTATTTTATTCCACATTGTTCCCACAATTTTGGATACATACTAATTTGCGTAAATCCTGGCATTGTGTTTATTTCATTAATATATATTTTATTATCTGCTTCTTTTATAAAGAAGTCTACTCTTGCCAATCCGCTTCCATCTACAGCATTAAATGCTTTTATTGCTAATTTTCTAATTTCTTCTATTTCCATTTTGCTTATATTTGCAGGAATTACAGTCTTTGAGTCTTTATTTTTGTATTTCGCATCAAAGCTGTAAAATTCATCTGCTGAAAGTATTTCACCTACTGTTGAAGCTTCTACTTTTTCATTTTTTAAAATTGCACATTCTATTTCTTTGCCTTTTATTTCTTCTTCTATCAATATCTTTTTATCATATTTTACTGCTTCTTTTATTGCTGTTTTTAACTCATCACTATTTTTAGCTTTACTTATCCCAACAGATGACCCAGAATTCGATGGTTTTACGTATACTGGATATCCTAATTGTTTTTCTACCATAGAACTTACTTCGTCTAAGTTCACTTCTTGTTCATTTAACTGATTATCTACAACTGTATATATATTGTTAAAAGCTTTTATATAAATATAATTAGCTTGTGGAATATTTGCTTTTTCAAAAAGAATTTTTGTATACGCCTTATCCATTGAAACAGCAGAAGCCAACACCTTACAACCAACATACTTTACATTAAGTAACTCCAATAATCCTTGTATTGTTCCATCCTCTCCATACAATCCATGCAGAGCTGGAAAAACAACATCCATATTTTTTAAATATTCAATTTCATTATTTATCTTTTCTAGTTCCTGTGGTATCTCTCCCACTTGTAATATTTCTATTTCTTCTATTGGTTTTATATATTTATACCAATTTCCTTTTAAATCTATGTATATTGGAAAAATTTTATATTTCTTTTTATTCAGATTATTTACAATTGAAGTCCCAGAAACAATTGAAACATAGTGTTCTGTAGACATTCCTCCCATAATGACACCTAAATTCATCATTTCCCTCCTTTTTTACTTTAAGGACTGTCCCTTTTGGTCCCATTTGCTCAATTAGGGACTGTCTCCAATTGGGCAGAAATTTCGGTGAAGTTCATTCCATTTGATGCTTTTATTAATACTGCGTCTTCTTTTTGTAGATATGTTTGTAGTAGTTTTATTGCTTGCTCATTTTTTTCAAAGTTATATATTTCTTTTACGGTTTTTTGTGCTATTTTGCTTATGTTTTTTGCTTCTTCTCCTACTGTTATTAGGACGTCTATTTTGTTTTTATTTATTTCTTCGCCTACTTTTTCATGCAATTGTTTAGAGTATTTGCCAAGTTCTAGCATATCTCCTAATATTGCTATTTTTCTTTTGTTTGGTAGTTTTGCTAGATATTCAATTGCTGCTTTCATAGAATCATAATTAGCATTGTAACAATCATTTATTACTAATATTCCTTTATCATTTGTAAACATTTCCATTCTTTTTTCTGTCAATTTAAAATCTAGTATTCCTTCTAGGATTTTTTCTATATTAATTCCAAGTTTTAGTCCTACTGCTATTGCACACAGGCTGTTATATACAAAGTGTTCTCCTCCTATTTTTACTTTTACATTATATTCTTGGTCTTCCACTTTGGTATTAAATGTGCTTCCTTTTTCATTTTGTTGTATATTATATGCCATTACATTGCTTTTGTTTTGTATTCCATATGTAATTACATTTATTTTATGGTTATTTTCTAAGTTCCATTTGTGTAATAGGTCATTATCATTATTTATTATTAATGTTCCATTGTTTTGTAGTCCTTCTATTATTTCCATTTTGGCTTTTAATATATTTTCCCTTGAGCCCAAATTTCCTATGTGTGCTGTACCTACATTTGTAATTATTGCAATTGTTGGTTTTGCAATTTTAGTCAAAGTACTTATTTCTCCCAAATGGCTCATACCTAATTCTACCACCATTGCTTCTTCGTCTTTTAAGCTTAAAATAGTTAGTGGTAATCCTATGTGATTATTTAGATTTCCCTGTGTTTTTAATACTTTGTACTTTTTTGAAACTACTTCTGCTACAATGTCTTTTGTACTTGTTTTGCCTACACTTCCTGTTATAGCTATTACTGGTATTTTATATAAATTTCGTTTATATTCTGCAATTTGTTGTAATGCTTTTATTGTGTCTTCAACTATTATAATTGCTGAATCAGTATACTTTTTTATTATATCTTCTGGGATTTCCACATTTTCCAATATTAAACACTTTGCACCTTTTTTTAATACTTCTTCATATAACTCGTTTCCATTTACTCTTTCTCCTTTTATTCCAACAAATACATCTCCTGATTTTATCTCTCTGCTGTCTATGCAAAAGTTTTCACATATATCATATTCATTTCCACATAATAATTTACCTTTTGTTATCTTTTTTATATCTCCAACTGTTATATCAGCCATAAGTTTTACCTTCATCCTCTCTACTTTAGTAATTATATTTTATTTCAAATATTATATGCTATAATCATTTAATTAGCAACTATTGTTTTTCTATTAAAATAAGACACTGTGTTTACAATGCCCTATTTTTTTACTAATGTGTTAATGTTCCATTTGGCGTATTTACAATTACTAATATATCTTCTTCTTTGCCTGTTTCTGCATTTATATATACTAAAAAGTCTGTATCATCTACTTTTCCTTTAAATTCCCAACATAGCCTTTCTGTTCTCCATTTTGTAGGAATTATAGCTAATGCTTCACTTTCTATTTGCAGTTTTGGATTTAAATTTTCTTTTGCTTGTTCTTTGCTTATTTTGGCTTGTTGTATATTTCTTTCTTCATGCGAGTTTAAATATCCTTTTGTTTCTATTCCTAATACTTCTCCATTGTCTAATGCCACTTTTAATTTAATTAAATCAGAATAAATTGTTACTCCATCTTGCTCATAAGCATAATTAATTGTAACTATTCCACTTTCCTTTAAATAATAGGTTTCTTTCATATTGTCAAAACCTTTATCTTTTAAAAATTTTTTTCCAAACTCATCTGCCTTTTCTTGAGTTATTGTTTCTGCATTTACATCTCTATTGTAATTCATAAATACTACATGTCCACCCTTCTCTGAAATAGAAATATATGCTTTATTATTTTTATCTTCCTTCAATTTCACTGTAAAATCATATGCTATAATATCTGTGTTTTCTGATTTTCCATTTGAAATTATTTCTTCAATCTTGTCTTCTCCTATGAACTCTTTCACTTTATTTCTTGCTGCTTCCTCATCTATATTTTCTCCTGTTAACCCTTTTTTTTCGCTCTTGGTCATGTGTTCTGAAAACGCTCCGTCATATATTAAACCTGAATATTCGTGAAAGTTTTCTTCCATGTTTCCAAAACTATCTTTTGATATATTGCTTACTTGTTGTGCAAATGCTACACTTCCTTTTTTGGTTAATTCGCCCCAACTGATTCTTCCACCATTTAAATCATTTGATAATTGATTTAATGTATTTTCTAGGTTTATACTGTAATCATGAAGTTGCTTTAAATTATCTAAGTCTTCTGTTGTTAATTTTTCATTATATATATTTTTTCTTGATAATGAATAACTATAATCACTTACTTGATTTAAAAATTTTGATGTGTTTTCTAGTTCTACACTGTCTATTGGTAATCTTGATAAATACACTTGTGCCAAATTAGCTTCTCTCCATACATTTGTTAGTGTTTCTGCCCCATGTTCTGGTGTACTTGAGATTAAAGATTTAGCCAAATAAGTTTCTACATTTTGAACATAATCTACCAACTCATAAAATGCCATATTATATTGATTTTCTGATGCTTGTCTATATTCCATTTGTTTTTTATAAATATACAGTCCCAATGCAACAATAATTACAATTAAACCTACCACTAAAGTAAGCATATGTCTATCTCTTAACCTATCTTTCCAATCATATACTTTCTGTTTTACACTACTCAAAAAAATCATCCTTTCTACTTACAAAATCTATGTTTTCCAATTGTCTTTATTAATGGTCTTGACCATATCCATTTATTAGTGGCCGTATCTGGATTAAAATAGTATATAGCTCCTTCTGTTGGATCCCATCCATTCAAAGCATCCCTTGCTGCTTTTACAACTGTGGAGCTCTCTTCTATTGCTACATTTATTTGTCCATCAGATACAGCCGTAAATGCACCCGGTTGATATATCACTCCCGCTATTGTATTTGGGAAACTCGAGTGTGCTACTCTATTTAATATAACTGCACCTACTGCAACTTGTCCTTCATAAGTTTCACCTCTTGCTTCGCCATTTATTGCTCTTGCAAGCAATTGTACATCTGAAACATTGCTTCCTTGACTTACTGCCTGAACATTTTTGCTTTTAATATATGTTATAATCTCAAATATTAAAATTAATATTAATATTAATAATGTAATTTTTATAAATCTTTTCACATTTTCCTCCTTTTTCACGCTTTTTAATATTTTGGATTATTTTTTATAAATTATTCCATATTCTTTATTTTTTTTATAACTTATGTTAGAATTTTAATGAAAGGGGAAACATATGAAAAAGATTTTAATTTTTTACGCTTCTTATGGAGGAGGACATCTTTCTGCTGCAAAATCAATAAATAATTATTTAAATGAAAATTATCCAGATATTCAAACAGAATTAGTTGATTGTATGAAATATATTAATGCTGTTTTAGAAAAACTAACTACTGGTGCATATAGAGAAATGGCAAAAAAAGCGCCTAAACTTTGGAAAGAAGTATATGACCATTCGCAAAGAGGACTTCTTTCAAAAATAAGTAAAAATAGTAATAAGCTGATGGCAAGAAAACTTGCTAAATTAATATTAGAATCCAGCCCTGATTTAATTCTTTCTACACATCCTTTTAGTAGCCAAATGGTAAGCTATTTAAAAAAGAAGGGAGAATTAAATTGCAAATTGGCAACCATTTTAACAGATTTTGAAATTCACGAACAATGGATAGTTGGTCATGAATATACTGATTTATATTTTGTATCTAATGAGCATATGAAAGATGAGTTAATAGAACATAGTATTCCAGCATCTCAAATATTTGTGACCGGAATTCCTTTTTCTAATAGATTCTTGCAAAATTTTGATAGAAAAAATATATTTAAAATGTTTAACTTAGATATAAATAAAAAAGTTGCTTTATTTTTTGGCGGTGGGGAGTTTGGCTTGGGCAAAGACAAAACCGTACAAATTTTAAAAGATTTAATTTCTGTTGCAAATGATTTTCAGATAGTTGCAATAGCCGGAAAAAACGAAAAAATGAAGCTTGCTTTTGAAGAAGTTTTGTCTGACATGAACGTAGAAAATAGAGTACGTGTATTACCATTTACGGATAAGGTACCAGAATTAATGAGCATTTCTAGTGTTGTTATTACCAAACCTGGCGGGCTTACAACAACTGAAAGCCTAGTATCTAACTTGCCAATTATTGTTATTAATCCACTTCCTGGTCAAGAAGAGGAAAATTCATTATTTTTAGAGAAAAATAATGTTGGTGTTTGGATAAGAAAAGATGATAATCCAGAGGTAATACTTTCACAAATTTTTAATTCACCCAATAAATTAGCGGAAATGAAAGAACATACTAAACTATTGGCTAAGCCAAATTCTACTAAACAAATTTGTGATACTTTAATTAACATTTTATAGTTATAAGCATTAAAAAAACATACCTCATAAAATTTATTGAGGTGTGTTTTTTTGTGTTTATTGGAGATAATATTGCTATCTTAAGTGTGTAGTAGCTATTTATTAAATTTATCTTTCTATTCCTTCAGTATTTCCTCCTTTATCATTTTTTTCTCCAGTTCCACTATTAGTTCTATCAGTTTTTTCGGCAGTTTTTTCGGCAGCATATAAAACTCTTCCTACATTACGTTGTTCACGCTTTTTTGTAGTTTTCAAGAAATCATTTCTTTCCCCATACAATTTTACTACTTCTTCTATCTCCGTCTTTGTTAATTCTTTCCCTGCATCAATTCTATCTAAAGTTTCGCTTGTTGTACCTTCTCTATTATTCCTTTCAGTTATTCTTCCCTTTATAATAGTATTTCTTTCTTCATTTGGTAAATATTCTATTTGATTAGCAAGCTTTGTTTTAATTTTTGCTTCATGCGCTGCTAAAAATCCCATCATAGTTCCATATTGTCTAAATTTTCCCAAAATACCAAAATCGCTTTTAGGCATTATATCATAACCTGCCCCACTTGCAATCTCCTGCCTTTTCGCTTTTATAAGCAATAGCTGACATATCCTAATTTCAGCACCTATTTTTAACATTTCATTTTTAATTTTGAATATATTTTCCCTTACACTTTTTATTTCAACCTCGATTGCATTTTTAGCTACATCATCATCAGTACGATATATCCTATGTAATTTTTTCCCATCTTTTTCTAATTTCCTTAATTGATCAATACGCTTTTCGACTTCCTTCTTTAAACTATTTAATTTGTCATAAATTGTATCACTCATTTATTATCAACTCCTTCCTTTTTTAGGAACTGCTCTGCCTCATCATTTGCCCTTTTTATTTTTCTCTCTAGTTTGTCAATTTCATTAAATAACTTTTTCAACTCTTTGTCTGTCATTTTTTCTTTCCTCCTTTTATTATTTTTATATTTCTCGTCTTCCTTCTAGTGCTTTGCTTAACGTTATTTCATCTGTATATTCCAAATCTCCACCTACTGGAATTCCATGTGCTATTCTTGTTACTTTTATTCCCATAGGTTTTATAAGTTTAGAAATATATACAGCTGTAGCCTCTCCTTCTACTCTTGGGTTCGTTGCAAGTATTATTTCTTTTACTGTTCCATCCATTAACCTTGAAAGTAGTTCTTTTATTTTTATATCATCTGGTCCTATTCCATTCATTGGTGAAATACTTCCATGTAATACATGATATACTCCTTTGAATTCATGCGTCCTTTCCATTGCTACTACATCTCTTACATCTTCTACAACACATATAGAAGTTTGGTCTCTTTTTGCACTACTACATATTGGACAAGGGTCTGTATCTGATATGTTATAACATTTTGAACAATACTTTAAATTCTTTTTTGCATTTAATATTGCTGAAACAAATTCATTTGTTTCCTGCTCACTTGCATCTAATATGTGAAAAGCAAGTCTTGCCGCTGTTTTGCTTCCTATACTCGGTAATTTTTCAAATGCTTCTATTAGTTTTTCTATTGATGGTGAATAATATGACATATTTTTTCCTCTCGCTTTTACATCATTCCTGGTATGTTATACTTTCCTAAGCTTTCAGCTTGTGCTGAATCGACTTTTCTTAAAGCCTCATTTGCACATGTTAAAATTAAATCTTGTAACATCTCTACATCTTCTGGATCAACTACGTCTTTTTTTATTTTAATTTCTTTTATTTCTTTGTTGCCAGATACTTTAACATATACTGCTCCTCCTCCTGCAGTTGAGTCAAATTCTTTGTTTGCTAATTCCTCTTGTGATTTTTCCATATCTGCTTGCATTTTTTTTGCTTCTTTCATTAGTTGGTTTATGTTCATTCCTCCAAATCCTCCCATTCCTGGGAATCCACCTCTTTTTGACATCTTTAATTTTCTTCCTTTCCTTTTAGTCTTCTATTATATTAATTGGTATATCCAAATCTGCTGGTAAATTGTCTATTGGATCACTTTGTATTTTATTTACCTGTTCAGTTTTACCATCTATTATTTTAATTTTCATTTCCTTGCCATATTCCATTGAAATAGCTTTTTCAAGTTCTACTATATTTTCTGCTCTTTCTATTACACTTTTTATAAATGGTGTTACTCCATTCTTAAATTCTATCCCAATAACTAGGTCATTTAGCTCTACTGGCGTTGCATTTATCAAATTAGTATATAACAATATTTTACCAGACTTTTTTAAATTGTTCAATATATTGGGCCATTTTTCCCCTGTTGAGCCCTCTTTACCATTAATCACTTTTTTGGTTATTTCATTTTGTGGTACAGTTTTATCTACCTTTGGAGTATTCTCAACTGGCACTTTTGTGACTTTTACACCATTTTTTACTTGTTCCTCTAATTTTTGTAATCTTATGTTTATTTCTTCTAGTCCTGTTATGTTTTTTACGTCTTGACCTTTATTACATAATTTTATAATTTCTACTTGAAACATTAATCCCTTTTGTGATGACCATTTTATTTCATTACTTAAATTTGATAAATCATATATTATTTGCAATAGTCTTTCTTTAGAAACATTATTTGCAAGCCCTTTTATTTGTGTTATTTCTTTTTCATTGTATATTTCTAAAGTTTGACTAGTTTTATACACTAAAATATCTTTAAAATATTTGATTATCTCCCAAATTAAGTTACTTATGTCTTTACCTTGTTTTAATACTTCGTTTACTACTTTTAGCGCATTATCCACATCATAATTTATAATTGATTCTGTTATTCCACTTATATATTCTAGCTTTGGAATTCCAACTAGTTCTTTTACTAGCTCTTCATTTATTTGATTATTTCCTTCTTGTAAACATCTTTCTAATATGCTTAAAGCATCTCTCATTGCACCTTCTGATAATACAGCTATAATTTTTAGCGCCTCTTTTGTTATTTCTATTTTGCTTTCATCACATATATATTGTAATCTTTTGTCTATATTTTCATCTGATATTTTTTTAAAGTCAAATCTTTGACATCTAGAAAGTATTGTTGCTGGTAATTTTTGTGGTTCTGTTGTTGCTAAAATGAATTTTACATGTGCCGGTGGCTCTTCTAATGTTTTTAAAAGTGCATTAAATGCTCCTGTTGACAGCATATGTACCTCATCTATTATATAAACTCTATATTTTGCAAGTGTTGGCAAAAAGTTTACCTCATCTCTAATAATTCTTATGTCATCAACACTATTATTTGATGCTGCATCCATTTCTACTATATCTGTTAATGCTCCTGACAACGCAGCTTTGCATATTTCACATTCATTACATGGCTCTCCATCTTTTGGATTTAAACAGTTTACAGCTCTTGCTAAAATCTTTGCTGCAGAGGTTTTACCTGTACCTCTTGTACCATTAAATAAATATGCATGTCCTACTCTATTTGATATTATTTGGTTTCTTAATGTTCTTGTAATATGCTCTTGTCCTACTATATCTTCAAATTTTTTGGGTCTAAATTTTCTATATAGTGCAGTATAGTTCATATATTTCCCTCCCACTTTTAGGTTGCGGTCGATTAAAATCGCCCCTACATTTTTCATAGGCTACTTTACACTTTCTTTTAGATTAAAATTTACTTAATAGAGTAATTTATTTGTTAGAATTTTAGCCATTCTATGGAAGATAAACACCACACAAAAGTATCTACTTATTGCTGCTTCCTTCCGGACCTGACAAGGTTCATAGGCTTTTATTGGTTTTACCCTCCATACAATGGCTAAAACTCTTTACTTTTTGATTATACACTTTTTAATTAATTTTGGCAATAGGATTTTTAAGTATTTGGCTTATTATTATTTTCTTCTTGATTTTCTGTTTGATTTTGTTCTTGTGTTGGCTCTTGTTCTTCATTTCCTTTATTTACTGGTACTTCTTGTTCAGGTTTTACTACTTTTTTTGTGCCTCTTATTATTACTCTATCCATTGGATCATATGAATCTCTTGAAATTAACGCTTGTGACACAACTTCTCCATTTAATTTTAATATTTTATATGTTTCACTGTTGCATCCATCAAATCCATTGTCCTCTATAACTTCCTTGCCTTCGTCCATTGTTGAATCGTTTTTGTACCTTGTTGTACGCGATATATATGATGTTACTTTTGACTGAATTACTACTTCATATTCATTTTCTTCTTTTAACCCATGAATTTTGGCTGTAGCTATTCCGCCTCCTGCTGTGGTTTCTATTTTTATTGGATATTTTCTATTATTCTTAAATTGAAAATCTACTGTGCCCCAATTTACAGTTGCATCTCTTCCTGCCGGTACATATGATGTTTCGAAGCAATGATTACTTCTGTCTGTAATCTCTAAGTTTGCTAATAGTACTGCATTATATAGTGTGGATGAAATTTGACAAATTCCTCCTCCAACATCTTGTATTACTTTACCACCTGCATATGCAGCAGCTGCTTTATACCCTGCACTAATTGTTCTTTCTCCTACTGTTTGATTATATGAGAACGTTTCTCCTGGCATAAGTACTGTTCCATTAATTGCTTTTGCTGCTAATTCTAAGTTGTTGCTTCTATTGTAGTTTCCCGAATTATACCTTGTTGTATATGTAGATAATTGGTCTGGGAATGCTTTTTCTCCTAAATCTGCTATTGTTTTTTCTGATATAGTTATTTTTAATGGTATTTCATATTCTTGTTTATCTGCTTGTATAATTTTCTCCGCTTCTTCCATTGTTATATTAAAATCCACACCATTAACATGTGTATATACTTTAAACGGATTTTCTTCTATATATGCATCTTTTGGTTCCTTATATATTTCCTTTCTTATTTTTTCTAAATTTATTGGTTCTGGGTCTGCTTCTCTTACAGGTAATTCTATTATATTATTTTTGCTGTTAATATTTTTAATTTGTACGTAAAGCATTTCCTTAAACTCTTCACTATTTAGTTTATTTCCGCCTTTTTCCTTTTACTATAATTAGTTTATTGCCTTCTATGTAGTAGCTATTTTCTACTACTGCATTTGGTAGTTTTGCTGAAATTTCTCTTATTTTGTTTTGTAAAGTTTCACTATTTATAATCAATTCGGGTTCAATATTGATTTTATGCAATTTTGCAAATAAAATTTTATAATTATTTACTACAATATTGTTTTCTTTTCCCACGTTATATGCATTGCTAATAGCTTTCTGATTATCAAACTGTATCCCAAATTGGCTATTATTTACTATGGTTTCGTAGTCATTATATTTTAGAGTTATATCACTTGTTAATTTTTCGTTTATAATATTGTCTACTTTTTTTAGTGCTTCTTCTTTTGTCATATTTGAAACTTCTATATTTAGCACATATATTCCTGATAAAATATTTGTGTTTTTAATATTTAGCATAGCAAATATTACCGAAAATACAGATACAACACATATTAATACTGCCATTATAATTATAAAAGTTATTTTTCTTTTATCTTCCTTGGCCTTTTCTCTTCGTGATTTTCTTGTCTGCCTCACTTCTTCTTGTGTTTCTTCCTTTATCTCTCCTATGTTTTTTTCTTGGTCATTTTCTAATTTTACCGTTTTTTCCTCATCTTTCTCCATATTGTACCCCTTTATTTTTATATTTGCTTTAGTATATATTTATACTTTATTTTAAATTTATATTACCATATAAATTTTTATTTTACAATATTTTTAATTTCAAGTCTGGTTAGTAACTAAAATCTTTATTAAAATTATTATTTTTTGTGGACTTTTATGTGTATTTTATATATAATTTTTATAAAAATAAGAAGGTGATTTTAATGATTGGCGATATGATTGCTAAAGCACGAAAAGATAAAAACATGACTAAAACTCAACTTGCTAAACTTATAAAAGTAGATATAGGGCATATTACCCATATAGAAAAGGGAGAACGCGTACCAAGCCATAGACTATTAAAAAGTATATGCAAAGCTTTAGATGTTCCTTACCAAACTTTTATGTTTATGTATGATAAAGCTACATATGACGAGCAAGATTATTATAAAATTTTTAGGCATATGTCATATAACAAAGTCTTGGCCTTTGATGGCATGGCTGACTTTATAGATTGCCCAACAACAGCTTCTGGAGCTGCTTTTGCCGTTAAAATGCCTGATAGTTCTATGGAACCTAAAATAAAGAAAGGAGATTACCTTTTCGTTGAAATAAACTCTCCATTAAGTAGTGGCGATATTGCTCTTGTTAAAATAAGAGGTCAAATATACATACGTAAATTTTCTGTAAGAACCACAACTTTAATATTAAGATCACTTAATAAAGACTACAAGTCCATATATTTCAATGAGTATGACGAATTTACCATTATTGGCAAAGTTGTGGGTATTAAATAATTTAAATTTTTTTTGATTTTTTTGTAGAAAATACTTGAATATTATTTTATTTAATAATATAATTTAGCATGTAATATTAAACAAGAGATAAACAAGGGAGATATAAAAATGGAATTAGTAAAAAATGTTTTTTTTAACACAGATAAATTGGTAGAAAATGCTAAGGTTAAAATATCATATGTAGGTAAGCTTTTTCAAGAAAATTCTAGTGAAGTTTATCTTCATTATGGATTTGGCTCAAATTGGGATAATGTTAATGAAATTAAAATGGAAAAAACAGAACTTGGATTTCAAGCTGAAATTGAATTATTATCAAGCGATACTTTAAATTTTTGCTTTAGAAATTCAAATAACGAATGGGACAATAATGAAAATGCAAACTATATATTCCCTATAGAAAAAGTAGAATTAGCTTTAGTTGTTCAAGAACAAAATGATAATGAAATCGTAGAACATAGAAGACTTAGAAAATCTTATATTTGGAGTAAAAAAGTAAGGCTTGCTATTTATAAAGTTATAACTTATTTGCCAAAATTAATTTCTGGAAATTATAAAAGAAAAGTAGAAGAATAAAAAACTGACATTAGTCAGTTTTTTTAAATTACTATTCCTCCATTTATAGAAATTATTTGCCCTGTTGTATAATTGTCTTCTATTAACCATTCTATGCATTTCGAAATATCTTCTGTCTTCCCAATTTTTTCTAATGGTATCTCTTGTATAAAATCTTGTTTATCCTGTTCTGGTATATCTTTATTCATATCTGTGTCTATCATCCCTGGTGCTATAGCATTTACTCTTATATTAGATGGTCCCAATTCTTTAGCCAATGCCTTTGTAAATCCATTTAATGCAGCTTTAGCAGTTGAATAATGAACCTCACAAGATGCTCCTGTTATTCCCCAAATTGATGAAATATTTATTATACACCCCTCTTTATTTATAAGCATATGCTTTGTGGCTTCTTGTGTGCAATAAAATGCTGAATTCAAGTTGATATTTAGCATATCATTCCATTCTGTATCTGTTATATCTGTAAACAATTTCATTTGTGATATTCCTGCATTGTTTATAAGTACATCTATTTTTTTAAATTTTTCTATAGCAAATTCAATTAGTCCTCTGGCTTCTTCTCTATTGGAAACATCTGCCTTATATGTGTAAATTGTTATTTTTTCTTCTTCTAGCTCTTTTTTTATTTGTTCCGCTATTTTTTCTGATTTATTGTAATTTAAAATAATATTATATCCTTTTCTCGCTAAAGTTTTTACTATACTCGCACCAATTCCCCTTGAGCCACCAGTTACAATCACAACTTTATCCTGCATACTTTCTTCTATCCTTCCTTCCAAAATTTCTATTAGCACCTTTATAGGTACTCAAAAAGCTAGACAAGTTTACAACAAGTCTAGCTTTAAGTATTGGAGCCACTTGTCCGATTTGAACGGACGACCTACTGATTCATACTACTATAACTTTCGCTACCATATTTCTATGTTTGTAGTCTGGACTTTCTCTTTACCATAGCTTATGCTTTAGGCACACCGTATAAAGTCTCTACACTCGGATAAATCCTAGCTCGGGATTAACATTTGACAGCCTTCCCCGAATTAGCGGTGTCCACTTTATATGTTTCCATATAAAGGTGCAAGATAGTTCAAAATAAAGTAATATACTTTATCTATCCCACAAGTCAGTTGCTCTACCAGCTGAGCTAAAGTGGCATATTTAATTGGTGACCCCGACGGGAATCGAACCCATGTCTCCGCCGTGAAAGGGCGATGTCTTAACCGCTTGACCACGGGGCCTTTTAAAATCTTTCTAGGATTTAAGTTTCAGCTTAAATCCTAGTCTGGTGAGCCATCGCGGACTCGAACCGCGGACAACTTGATTAAAAGTCAAGTGCTCTACCACCTGAGCTAATGACCCAGATTTTAAGCCGTGCGCCCTCTGGGCTAACACAAGCTTAATTTTAACCTATTTCTTTTTATTTGTCAATAGTAATTTGAAAATTTTGTGTTTTTTTTGTAAAATTTTATGCATTTAATTTTTCTAGTAGTTCTTCTACATCAACACCATGAACCTCACATGCTTCTTCTATAGTCTCTGCTTGTGATGCTGGACAACCTAAGCAATGCATTCCTATGCCTAATAGTATTTCTGCTTTTTCTGGTGCTACTTCCATAATTTCTCCTATTTTTGTGTCTTTGTTAAATTTCATAATTATTTCTCCTCTTCTATATTATTTCAATGTAATTTTACATTGTTGTTTATATTATCATTAAAAAATTATTTTTAATAACAAATTGCTATTATACATAAAGCTTCCTAAAAATGATTTCTTTATGCTCAATATAATTGTACTGTCTGGAATCATAGGTGATATAAAAGATATTATAGCCATTACAAAATATATTATTATTAGTGCTTCTGCTAAGCCATATATTATGCCCCCTAATTTATCAAATTGTTTTATTATTGGTAATTTTGTTATCCAGTTTGATATTATTTTTAATACTACTAATAATATTTTTGCTATTATGAATAATATTATCCATGTTCCTGCATTTATAATTGTAATTGCAACTTTTCTTGCTGTTGCATCTGCTACTTTTTCTCTAATATCATCTGATGTGTTTTCCATAGTTTCATTTATATATTTTTCTACCACAGTTGGCATTGTTGTATTATCATTTATAGTTTCCGTATTATTTTCTATTTCCTCTTTTGTTTCATTTCCATCTTCTGGTTTTACGATGATGTTTTTTATAGATTTTTCCAAGTCATCATCTATTTGTGTGTTATTTATAATAATATTTGCAACAGGCTTAAACAATATACATGCAATTACTATTGCAAGCACAAATGATATTATTTTTAGCAGGCATCCTGTTAGCCCTCTCTTATATCCTAATCCTATACATATTAACAATACAGCCAATATTATTAAATCAACAATTATCATATGTAGCCTCCTTTATAAATTTATTATTTCTATCTTGTCTCTATATATTATTGCTGCCGCACCGTCGCATAGTACTACATCTTTCACTTCTTGTAATGATTTATATCTTTTTATAAGCCATCCATTTGTATGAATAAATTCTACTTCTGAACCTATGTTTATAGCTATTGTCTCACTTCTGCAATATATATTTTTAGCTACTCCTTCTACTGTATATTGAATAATTTTATTATTAGAAATATTCCTTATTTCTATATTAGTATCTGCACTAAACAATCCTGTTGTTTGTTCTGTTGCTTTTATAGCATAATTTTCTAATTCTATATCTGCTTTTTTCGTATTTTCGTCCAGTTGCATAATATTTTCGTCTATATCATTTGTAATTAAATGTATAGAATTATCATACATACATATTAATTTATTTTTGTCATGATATTTTAAATTTATTATTAAATCATTTGAATTGGCAGCATATGTATATACAATTGCCTGTGAGGGCTCTTGTTTTGCTTTATCCATTGAAATTGTTTTTATATTAGATTGAATTACTGTTCCAGTTGTATTAACTTCAGCAAAGCTAAGATACTTATTGTCTTTTGATATACATGCATCTACAGCGCTCGTTTTTGATAAATATGTTTTAAATAATTCATTTCCCTTTGCATCATAAACTACTATAACAGATTTATATGTTGTCCCTTTTAAAATTATACTTACATAGCCATTTTCATTAACATCAATTTTAGAAACATTTCCTTCTACTTCTGTTTCCCACACTATGCTGTTATCACAAATCAAATATACTTTTTTACTATTTTTTTCTCCTATAACCAAATATTTTCCCTTTGCATCATATATTGGAACATTTATCTTTACTTCTAATTCGTTTTCCAGCTTTCCTGAAGCATTGTATTGTTTTAGTTTATTTTCTGACAATATGCATATATATTTATAATATCCTATTATATTTGTGTTTGTTTCATATCCTATATCAATTGCTGTTGTATTTTCACCTGAGATATTTTTTCTAAACAAATAAACATCCATAACATTTCTAAAGTTTTTATTAAGACAATATATTATTGCTAAAATGCTTATAGTTAATAATACTACTATAATTGATATTGTTATAGCTAATTTTTTTTTATTTATTTTTTTTGTTTCCTTTGGTTGAAAGTCTATAACATTATTTCTCATATGTGCTCCTAAATAATAATATATATATTTTATATCAGTTTTCTTGTTTTTTTTCAATACTTTTTTTATAAAGAATCGTTATTGTATATTTTATTTTTTAGTATACTACTTTGCATAACATTTGTTGCAAAGGTTGAACAATTTTTTAAATTTTTGTTGACATTTCTTTAAAATAGTGCTATTATATTTATTGTTATAGCTTTTGGGTTAGTAGCTCAGTTGGATAGAGCACAGGCCTTCTAAGCCTGGGGTCGGGGGTTCGAATCCCTCCTGGCTCACCATAATGGGAATAGCGTAAGCTATTCTTTTTTTTGTAGATTTGAAGAAATCTTTATTTTTTCACACAAATTTCACATTCATGTGTATAATATATATTTATATATATGAAGGAGGAATACATATGAATTACATTGAAAAAATTTTTAAGAAAAGTGGTTTAATTTCAATACTTGAATCTCTAATTATCGCACTATTAGGTATTATTCTTATCATCGAACCAGAAGGAACATTGGAGTTTATAACTTGTTCACTTGGTGTTATATTTATACTAGCTGGCTTATATAAAATCATCAATTATTTTCTCTCTAAAGGTAAATATAATTTTTATGATTATGATTTAGCACATGGATTAGTTGCTTGCATTATAGGAATTATTACTATAATATGTGGAGCTGCTATTAGTTCTGTTTTTAGAATAATTATAGGAATATGGATTATATATAGTGCATTCATTAGAATAGATTTATCTGTTAAATTCAAAGCAGTAAATTCAAACGCTTGGATTTTTAGTTTAATATTGTCAATTTTAATGTTTATATGTGGCTTATATGTTACTATTAATTCTGGTGCTATCCTTGTAACAGTTGGTACTATTATGGTAGTGTATTCAATTATTGACATTATTGAGGCGATTATATTTATGAAGAATATTAAGGAAATATTCTAATTTTCTATAATTATATCTTTTAAATAAAGCTGTTGATTTCTCAACAGCCTTTATTTTAATTTAGCCAAAATGCTTTATATGCTCTATATGCTTCGTATAAGTCTATTTTACTTGTTACTTCATAAGGTGAATGCATTGATAATACTGGAACTCCACAGTCTATTACATCTATTCCTTTATTGGCTAATATATATGCTATAGTTCCTCCCCCACCTGTGTCCACTTTGCCTAATTCTGCTATTTGATATTTAATATTTTCTTTTTCTAATATATTCCTTACCTCTGCTACAAATTCCGCATTTGCATCTGAAGCTCCTGACTTTCCTCTACTGCCTGTATATTTATTAAGCCCTATTCCTCTTCCTAAATAAGATGCATTATTTTTTTCTGATACATTTGCATATATAGGATCTAATCCCGCATCAACATCTGCAGATAACATTTTAGAATGGCAAAATACTTTGTCCAATAAATTTGGCCTATTTATTCCTAATTTATTTAGTAACTCTGCAATAAAATTATCAAATACATGCGATTCCATTCCTGTATTTCCCATACTTCCTATTTCTTCTTTATCTGCTATAATACATACAGAAGTTTTTTCTGGTATTCCTTTCATGTCTACAAGTGCTGTTAAAGATGTATATACACAAATTTTATCATCTTGTCCATAACCTGCAACCATGCTCTCGTCAAAGCCCATTGTTCTACATTTTAATGCTGGAACTATTTCTAATTCTGAACTTAAAAAATCAATTTCTGTAATTCCATATTTTTTATTCAAGATATTTAAAATATTCAATTTTACTCTTTCTGTTGTTTCTGCATTATATGGTATACTTCCTATTAATAGGTTTAAATCTTCCCCAGAAATTCCTTCTTTTAACTTTTTCTCCATTTGTTCTTGTGCTAAGTGTGGTAATAAATCTGTTATTGTAAATACAGGGTCTTTTTCGTCATCTCCAACATTTACATATATTTTTTCTCCATTAGCTTTTACTACAACACCATGTATGCTTAGTGGAATTGTTGTCCATTGATATTTTTTTATTCCTCCATAATAATGTGTTTTAAAGTATGCAAATCCTCCTTCTTCATATAATGGATTTGGCTTTAAGTCCAATCTTGGAGAATCCGCATGAGCTCCTACAATATTTATGCCACTTTCCATGCCTTGTTTGCCAATTACTGCTAAATACATGCTTTTTTCTCTATTAATGTAATAAACTTTATCTCCTGCAGATAGGGTTTCATATTCACAAATGCATCTAAATCCATTTGATTCTGCTATTTCTTTTGCATTTGCAACAATTTCTCTTTCCGTCTTAGATTTATTTAAAAAATTGATATATCCTTCTGCATATGCAAAAATATTATTTAATTGTTCCCCTGTTTTATCTTCCCATGCATTTTCTCTTTTATAAAACAATCTATTTTTTAATTCTTCTACTTCTGACATTTCTCTCTCCCCTTTTTTTCAAATTATATCATTATTATAATTTGATTTTCAATATTTTTTATATATTATACACAAATATATTTTTTTAATTCTTAACCTACTGGTAATTTGCTTATTTAAATGATATAATTTTTTTAATTGTTAATCATTTGAGGGAGGATGTATATGAATAATAGAGTATTGGTAACATTTTTACTTACTTTTTTTATAGTTGCAATATTTTTAGGTATTGCTTTTTTGCCTAAATTATTTAATAAACCTATAGAAAATGTAAACAATTCTGTTGTAAATGAAAATATAGAAAAACAGGTCACTGATTTTTAAATTTCAGTGACCTATTTTCTTAATAATATTAGTTTATCTACTAGAATGCAATTGGCAAACGCAGAAACAATTGCCTTCAAAGTTGCATATTCTCTAGTGTCCTCTTCTTTAAATATTGGTTCTATTTCTTCTGTTGGATTAAATGCTTTTTTTAATGCTTTTTCTAACTCTTCACAAAATACATTATACCCATCTTCTACTGAATACGATTTTTTCATTGATTTTATTGATTCATTTATTTCTGATATACTCATTAACCTTTTTAAAATGCATATAACAAATAAATATGCAAGATGAGTTTTATTATATTTTTTCTTTATTGGAGGCATTAAAACCTCTTGCTTTACATAGTTATTTATCATATTGGGTGTTATTACTGGTGTATTTTCTTCCTTTAAAAATATAGCCAAATTATTTTGTAATACACAAATTACCTGGTCAATGTACAATTCTATCTCTGGTAACTCATTCCAACGTGGGCAATGATAATTTATTAAATTTTGTGCTTCTATTTTCATTTTGTTATTCTCCTTTCGAAAGTTACAGTATTATAATAGCACATTTATTAATTTTGGTCAATTTGTGTATTTTTTTGGCAATGTCTTGACACTTTATATTTCGTAATATATAATGGTTTTGAAAACCAGATTATGTGGTTTACTTAAAATTATAGGAGGATCTAATGAAAAATTATAAAGAAAATTATGACTATTATAATGTAGAAAAAGTAGATAGTATAAAGCAATTGTTGGAATCTGCTGCTGCTAATGCTGGTGATAAAATTGCTTTTAAATATAAAGAAAATAAAGACGTTAAATGTGTTACTTACAATAACTTTTTGGAAGATGTTTATAGTTTGGGTACTGCTCTATTTTCTATCAATATGACTTCTTCTCATATTGCTGTTATAGGTGAAAATAGCTATCCTTGGCTTACAGTTTACTTGTCTGTTTTAAAAAGCAACGGTGTTGTTGTTCCTATAGATAAAGAACTTCCTTTACAGGATATTATAAATGTATTGGAAAATAGTGATAGCGAAGTTCTATTTTATGCCGAAAAATTCGGTAAATATATAGACGAAATTAGTAAAAAATTACCTAAAATAAAATACTTTATTGGTTTTTCTAATACCAATTCATCTGATAATATTCTTTCTTATAGTGAATTTATTGAAAAAGGGAGAGCATTATATAAATCTGGAAACACATCATATAGCTCAATAGAAGGCAACCAAAATGAATTAAGATTACTTGTATACACCTCTGGAACTACTGGAATGGCAAAAGGTGTTATGCTTACTGAACATAACCTTGTAAGTCTTGTTTATTGCGGTTTACAAATTTCTACTGTATATGATACATGCTTATCTATTTTGCCATATCATCATACTTATGAAGGTGTTGCTGGAATTTTAGTTGGATTGCATCATCATTCTTGCATTTGTATTAATGATAGTCTTAAAAATGTTCTTAAAAATTTACAATTATTTAAACCTGATTACATATACGTTGTACCTGCTTTTGTGGAACTCTTTTATAAAAAGATATGGTCTAATGCTAAAGAAGGTAATAAGGATTTAGCTTTAAAGATTATGATTAAACTAAGCAATTTCTTAAGATTTTTTGGTATAGATATAAGGAGAAAATTATTTAAATCTATTCACAATGCTTTCGGTGGAAACCTTATAAAAATTGTAACGGGTGGCGCTCCTATTAGAGCAGAATTGGGTTCCTTTTTTGATAGCATTGGAATAAACCTAATAAACGGATATGGCATTACCGAATGTTCTCCTCTTGTTTCTGCAAATAGAGACTATTTTAATGATTGTGCAACTGTTGGCGTTCCTCTTTCTTGTGTAGAAATAAAATTTGAGAATGTAACACCAGAAGGTGATGGTGAAATTTGCGTTAAAGGCGATACTGTAATGCTTGGATATTACAAAAATGAGAAACTTACTAACGAAGTTTTACAAAATGGTTGGTTTAAAACCGGAGATTATGGAAGAATGAATGAAAAAGGTCAACTATTAATTACTGGTAGAAAGAAAAACCTTATAGTTTTAGAAAATGGAAAAAATGTTTTTCCTGAAGAAATAGAAAACTATATTATGCGTATTCCATATGTTTTAGAAGTTATAGTGAAAGGTATAGAGAACGAGGAAGGTGCAGAAACCGGACTTCTAGCTGAAGTATTTTTAAGTCAAGATAAAATTAAAGAATTACAAATTGAAAATGTTGAATCAACATTGAAAAAAGATATCTCAAGTGCATGCTTACAACTTCCTATTTACAAAAAAATATCACAAATAGTTATAAGAGATAAAGAATTTGATAAAACAACAACAAATAAAATTAAAAGATAATTTTTACTCTGAATTTCATTCATAGCAAAATATACAGAGATATAAAATCTATAATATATCGTATCGGAGCAGTTATACAGCTGCTCCGATTATTAATATACCTATATTATCATTATATATTTGATTAAATTGTGATAGCGGTAATGGACTTTCTCCTATTCCTGCCTCGACAGTATAACTCGGTCTTCTATATTTTTGTAAAAACCAATCTTTATATCCTGCAAAACTTGATTCATATGGCACATCTGTTAGCTTATAACCACTAGCCTCTGCCATTTTCGTTCCAATATTATAGCTATTGATTGGCGCGTATTTTTGATACTGCCAATAAATTTCTTTCCCTTGCGTATGATATGAAATTGCTAATTCAAAATTATGCTCTAAAGTAAACTTGTATAAAGCTATTGCTTCTGGTTGGCTTAATGGTTTTTCTCCAACATAGTCCTTGGGAGCCGGTTTGTTAACTCCTTGAGAATATTTTATTTTTTTTGCAAATTCCCATCCTGCCGGAAATTGCAAATTTAAATCTACACCTGTGGACTTTAAAAACTTCTAACCACAAAAATAAGTTAATAAAAAGCAGTAATCATCTATGATACAGAGTATTTCGATATTAAAGAAATATTCTGTTTTTTTATTGGTTTTTTTACTGTTAGAATTGGAGTGGAAAAATGGAAGATAAACAAAGAAATAGAGTAGGATATTATTCAATAATACCATCAAAAATATTATATAATAAAGAATTAAAAGCAAATGAGAAATTATTATATGCATGGAAAATAATAATAAAGGTAATATAAAATTTATATCAAATTATGAAAATCAGAGACAATATACTAAAGAATTTAACAAAGAAGAGTAAGTATCTTATTGAAGATATTTTATATGATTTTAATGAAAATTAAACAAATACTATAATATAAAGCAGTTGTATAAACGGCTTATTTATAGAGCAATTTTGAGGGTATAAAATTTTTTAATAAAAACCCCCGAAAAAATTGACACTATCACATTATTTCATGGACTTGTAAAAAACTTATATCTATTGTATACTTAATCATAAGAATATTTTACAAATGAGAGATTCTTATGAAAGGATTATAATGATGAAAGATAAAGAGGAATTTAAGATACAGCCCATTACAAATAAAAATAGAGAAAAAGTAAACCAAATTATGATAAATGAATGGAATGATTTATTTATGGTTGTAAGAGGAAATGTGATTAAGCTTGATGAAGTGGATGGGCTGATAGCTTATGATGAAAAAGAAATTGTTGGAATAATAACCTATATTGTATGCAGAAATATTATAGAGATAATATCATTAAATAGTTTTAAAGAAAGAAAGGGAGTAGGAACATTTCTAATACAAAAACTAAAAGAAAAAGCTAAAAACGAAAATATATGTGTAATTAAATTGATAACGACAAATGATAATATAAATGCAATAAAATTTTATCAAAAAAGAAATTTTGTAATTTCAAATATATATATCAACTCAATAAAAAAAGCCAGAGAAATAAAGCCGAATATTCCAAAAAATCGGAAATTTTGGAATTCCAATTAGAGATGAAATAGAGTTTTCTTTAAAAATTAAATAAATAGTAGAGCCATATTTAATCTATAAATCAATGAATTTCTAAATACTATGAATTTTGAAAATAATAAAATGATGAATTGTGCAAGAAAATTAGAATAATAAAAATTATAAAATAAGTAAGTTGATGGAGGAGATAAATATGGAATCAGTTTATAAAAGTTTAATACTTATTGAAGCTAAAAATTTAATAAATACGATTAAAGATAACAAAGAGTTTAGAATATTAGTTAAGGAGTTAGAATATTTTGTTAATTTGCAAGAGAAAAATATAACGAACGAAGTGTTAGACGAATTACAAGCATTAATGAGTAGAATAAAAAAATTGCTGGAGCTTGATAAGAAAGTAAAGGAGAAAGAAGATATTATAAAATTATATGAAGAAATATCTTTGTACTTTAAAGAACAGGAAATTAGAAAAGATGATTTAGAAAGAATAAAGAATGGTGAAATATTTAAAATTGTTGAAGAGATAGAAACTATTGGTGGAACAGAAGTAAAAGAATTAGATTTAATATTTATATCAAGACCTGGTGCAAATAAATATAAAAAGGAGCATAAAGAGGAATATAAAGGAATTTTGAAAATTATACCAATAGACAATAAAGATGAATTATTAGAGAAAATATTGAGAATAATAGAAAAAAATTATTAAAGTAAAAATATGAGTCTATCGTAAAAGTTGTGTAAATCGGATTTCCTTCCGATTGATAACTTAAAAAATTAATATTTTTATAACTAAATTTATTTTAATAATATTTTTCTAAAAAATCAACATTTTAGAAAAAGTTGAATAGTGTAAAATAATTTCGGGGAAATTTTAAAATAAAAAAATAAGATACTCCCAAAATTGTGTTAAAATAAATTTGGTAAAAACAAAAGAAATAGTATATGAAATATTAGCAGAAGAGATGGATGCAACAGTAAGAACAAGAAAAGAAAAATTGTTAAGATATATATTAAATAATAAAGCAGGAATAACAAATTTATATAAATATCAAAAAGAATTACATGGGTGTAGTGCAGAAGGGCATATAAGTCATTTGTATTCAGCAAGATTAAGTAGTAGACCATTGGGATGGAAAGTAATAAATGTAAACAATGTAAGTAAATTAAGATTAATAAAAGCAGATAACAGAGAAATAAAGGAAATAGTACATAATAAAAGAAAAGTAATAGAATTTAAAGAAATAGAAAAAATAAGACATAATGCTAGAGAAAAGATAAAGTCTAGTGTTAATTTTAAAGTAGGAAAAATACCAGCAATGGAATTTGGAACAACAGAACAAAGAAAATTTTTTAAACAATTATTAGAATATAAGGCAGTATGTTAATAACCTAAATAGCAACAATTTTGAGGGTATAAAATTTTTTAATAAAAACCCCCGAAAAAAATTGACACTATCGTAAGGTTATGAAAATTTGACAAAAATAGAATAATATGTTACAATAAAAAACATAATTTAAGAGTTTATCTAGGATTACCAAATCTGAGCGATAAAGGACAATTAAAATAGTTTGATTGTTTACACGTAAGTGAGATTATATAGAAGTCTTACAAAGGAGTCTTAAAGTAGATTCTTTTGTGAGGCTTATTTTTTATAGGAGATGTGATAGTTATGAAAATTGAAAGTAAAAGACTTATTTTAAGAAACTGGGAAGATGGAGATGTAGAAGATATAGTAGATGGATTAAATAATATAGAAGTTGCAAAATGGATGGCCGCAATTCCATATCCATATACAGAAAATGATGCTAAACAATTTATAGAACATACGAAAGGTCAAGATGAAAATGTTAAAATTTCATTAGCAATAGTATTAAAAGCTAGTAATAAAGTTATTGGTGGTACAGAGATTAGAAATATTAATAAAAAAGATGGCACTTGCCGGTGGTGGAATATGGCTTAATGAAAAATATCAAAAAAATGGATATGGAACAGAGGCATTTAGCACAAGAAACAAGTATTGTTTTGATGTTTTGAAATTAAGAAGAATTGAGAACGGATATTTTCGTGGAAATGAAAAGTCAAGAAGAATGCAACTGAAATTAGGATATAAGGATGAAGGAATAAGAAGAAAGAAATTTCTATGTTTAGCAACAAATAAATATGTTGATGAATGTATTACAGGGTTATTAAAAGAAGAATTTATAGAATGGAGTGATAAAATTGAATAAATATGAATTGGAATTAATATTTCCAACGAAAGAATATAAAAAAGAAGTTGAGGAATATTTACAAGAATTTTTAGATAATGGAGAAAATGAGATTGCTGGAGATGGAGGACTTGACAGAATTAGAGATTTTGACAGGTGGTTAGAAAAAGTTCAAAATGATTTATCTGTTGATACAATAGACAAAGATAGAATTCCTGCAACATTATATTTAACCATAAGGAAATCAGATAGGAAAATAGTTGGGAATTTACAAATACGACATTTTTTAAATGAAAAACTACTAAATGATGGAGGACATATCGGAGATAGTGTAAGACCATCTGAAAGAAGAAAAGGTTATGCAACAGAACAAATTAGACTGGCATTAGAAAAGTGTAAAGAGTTAGGAATAGATAATGTATTAATGGTTTGTGATAAAGCTAATATTGGATCTGCTAAGTCAATTCAAAAAAATGGAGGAATACTTGAAAATGAAATATATTTTGGAAATGAGCTAGTGCAAAGATATTGGATTAGTTTAAAGAAAAGATTTGTTACTAATCCTAAAAATATGGAAATTGTTAAGGATGGAAATTTTAAAATAAAAAGCTTTAATAATGCAGATTTTGTTGGAGATATTGCATTAATTAAATTTAATAAAATGAATAAGCCATATATGGTAGAAAACATTAACTTATGTATGGCAAATAATAACTATAAATGGTTAGAGTTTTATGATTATAGTAAAAAACACAGATTAACTGCTATGTACAATGAAAATAACGAAATTATAGAATGGTATTTTGATATAGCTAGAAAAATAGGAAAAGACAATGGAATGCCTTATGAAGATGATTTATACTTGGATGTTGTTGTAACACCAACAGGAGATATAATATTACTTGGTGAAGATGAATTAAAAAAAGCACTTGATAGATTTGAAGTAAATAAATCAGATTATGATATGGCATATAATGAAGCAAAAAAACTAATTGAATTGTTAGAAGAAAATAAAGATAAATTAAAAGAATTTACTGATAAATATTTTAATAAAATGTTAAGGGAGTAGTGATATATATGAATTATTTTAAAAAATTAGTGGGAGACAGAATATATTTATCTCCCAAAGGAGTATCAGATGAAGAAATTGAAAAATTTACAGAATGGATGAATGATTTTCAGGTAACAGATTATACAGGGAGAAGTGGACAAATTACAACATTAATTGGAGAAAAAGATTGGCTTGAAAATTCAGCAAAGAATAATGAAAATAGAAACTTTGATATTATTGATTTGAATAATGATAAATTAGTTGGAACAATTGGATTGGAACACTTTAATTGGATTGAAAGAAGTGCTGTACTTGGAATATTTATAGGTGATGAAGACTATAGAAGTAATGGATATGGAACAGAATCGATAAAACTTTTGCTAGAATATGGATTTAAATATTTAAACTTACATAGCATAAGATTAGATCTTCTTGCTGTAAATGAAAGAGCACATAAGTGTTATTTAAAATGTGGATTTAAGGATACTGGAAAAAGTAGAGAAGAAATTTTTTTAAACGGAAAATATTATGATAAGTTACATATGGACATACTTGAATATGAGTTTGAAGGTGATTATATTAGAAATAAAAATGTAAAATAATATTAAATGTTAAGAAATTAGAGAAAAAATTTTCTAATTTCTTTTTTGTTTAAAAAATATAAAAAAGAATTGAAGAGGATATTGTGAAGTTTTCCCAAAAAGATTTATTAAAGGAATTCAACCTAAAAAAAGGAGAATTAGATTTATTATCTGGAGGATATCCTTGTCAATCATTTAGTTATGCTGGAAAAAAATTGGGTTTAGAAGATGTTAGAGGAACAATGTTTTTTTATCAAAAACAACAGATGAAGATTTTTTGATATTAGAAAAAATTTATGCAGAGTATCATAAATAATAAAATAATTTGTTAACAATCTTATTAAGAGAAGAAGTGAGAAAATTAGTAGTAATACTAAAAATTCTTGCTTCTTTTTTTATTTTGTATATAACTTTTTTAGGTTTAATCGTTGTTTATGTTAGGAAGATAAAAAATTATAAAAATATCGGGATAATTTTATAATTTTTCGCCTATGTGTATAGGTAACCAAATTGCACATTGACAAATACACTTGAATATAAGTGTCATAACAAGCCACTTTAAGCACGTTACAGTTTATGTATATTAAAAATGTTTCTTCTCCATCTGTAGTTATTCCAATAACTTCAACATCTAAATTTTTCATTTTTATTGTATTATATATTTTTTTACTACAATTTAAGTCATCTCCTGCTATTATTAAATTTGATTTCATATATTAGCTCCTTTATTTATATAAATCAAGTTAATACTTATTAATAACTAATTTATCTCATTTAAGGCTTGTTTAATTTTTTCATGGTTTATTTTTTCATAATTTTTAGTGTCATAATTATATACTTTATTATCTTTAATTTTTCTTATACCATAATATAATGAGTTTGGCATTAATTTATCTTCTTTTGCATAATTCAAAAATATGATATATATATCACCGCTATTTTTTTTACTTTCAAAATCTAACATGTTTTCTGGGTCATATTCTTGTATAACATAATAATCTTTTATATCTTCTTCAATATCTTTAGATTTTCCTGCTCTTATTGCTTGACTACTCTTCGTAAACCTATCTAATGTTAATGCTCCTCCATTTCTTTCAAATACTACCTCTTTGCTAATATCAAATTCGGTTGTATTTTTTATTGTTTTTATAACATCAAACTTTGTTGTGGTATATATATTTATATCATCTGTATAAATTTTTTCATATGAATTATATTTTCCTATCAATACTATATCAGCATATTCGTAGAGATTTTCTATTGTTGGTGCATATTCAAATGATAATTCTTCTGATGTTGGCGCATTTTCATAAAAAATTTTTTCTTGGCTAGTTTCTTCTATAATCTTTGCTATACATATACGCTCACTATCTATTTTGTTATTAGATAAAAAGTTTTCCGCTGTATAATCTCCTATTTTACCCCCTTCGGCCTCTTTTACTTTCAATGAATTGTAGTTGTTGTTCACTATTATAAAGCCACCTAATATAAATATAGCACATATAGGTAATGCTACCTGACATATTATTTTTCTTTTTAGAGCTTGTGTAGCTATTTCTTCTTTAAAATTTGATAGCGCTATTATCTCCTGCATGCTACATTTTATTTTATTTTTTATTTCTCTACTCTCCATAATTATATCCTCCTTTATTTAGACTTATTTTTATTTTTTTTCGTATCCTATGTAAAGACACTTTTATTTTACTATTTGAAACATCGAGTTTTTTTGCAATTTCATCAATTTTCTTTCCCTCATAATAAAACATTATAAAAATATTATAATCTTCTTCTTTCATCTTTTTTAGTGTATCTTGAATAAAGTTATTTTGCTCCTTTAATATTACAATTTTATCCATATCTATAGTATCAAAAAGAACGCTTTCATACTCATTTAGTGAATATGTAGGTTTATTGTCTCTATACCTTTTGTATATAATGTTCCTAGCAATTCCAGCAAGGTAAGAAGTAATTGCTATATTATCTTTTATTTGGTTTCTATTATTCCATATAGCTATAAAAACATCTAAAATTATTTCTTCCACATCTTCTTCTGACATATTTGAGTTCTTGTAATTCCTTACAACAGTATATACATAGCTAAAATATTGAGCTATAAGCCTATTCATATCTAATTTTCCATTTGTTATATGTTTTTTTAATTCCTCTCGCTTTTCCATTTTTTCCCCTTTTTACAAATCTTTATTATATAATACCATTTTTTATAAAAAGGTTACACTTTTATAAAAAAATCCAACTCTTATCGAGCTGGATTTCTTTAAATTTTCCCTTTAGTGTATACCTTTTGTGTTGTTTGAATTATTATTTTTCATCAACCAAAACCTTGTTTATTTCATTATTTGTTACTATTTAAGGAGAAAATTATTTAAATCTATTCACAATGCTTTCGGTGGAAACCTTATAAAAATTGTAACGGGTGGCGCTCCTATTAGAGCAGAATTGGGTTCCTTTTTTGATAGCATTGGAATAAACCTAATAAACGGATATGGCATTACCGAATGTTCTCCTCTTGTTTCTGCAAATAGAGACTATTTTAATGATTGTGCAACTGTTGGCGTTCCTCTTTCTTGTGTAGAAATAAAATTTGAGAATGTAACACCAGAAGGTGATGGTGAAATTTGCGTTAAAGGCGATACTGTAATGCTTGGATATTACAAAAATAATGTATGCCTACAACTTCCTGTTTACAAAAAAATATCACAAATAGTTATAAGAGATAAAGAATTTGATAAAACAACAACAAATAAAATTAAAAGATAATTTTTACTCTGAATTTCATTCATAGCAAAATATACAGAGATATAAAATCTATAATATATCGTATCGGAGCAGTTATACAGCTGCTCCGATTATTAATATACCTATATTATCATTATATATTTGATTAAATTGTGATAGCGGTAATGGACTTTCTCCTATTCCTGCCTCGACAGTATAACTCGGTCTTCTATAATTCTGTAAAAACCAATCTTTATATCCTGCAAAACTTGATTCATATGGCACATTTGTTAACTTATAACCACTAGCCTCTGCCATTTTCGCTCCAATATTATAGCTATTGGTTGGTGCGTATTTTTGATACTGCCAATAAATTTCTTTCCCTTGCGTATGATATGAAATTGCTAATTCAAAATTATGCTCTAAAGTAAACTTGTATAAAGCTATTGCTTCTGGTTGGCTTAATGGTTTTTCTCCAACATAGTCCTTGGGAGCCGGTTTGTTAACTCCTTGAGAATATTTTATTTTTTTTGCAAATTCCCATCCTGCCGGAAATTGCAAATTTAAATCTACACCTGTGAGCTTTAAAAACTTCCAACCACAAAAAAATTAATAAAATGCAGTAATCATCTATATTACAGAGTATTTCTAATTTAAAGAAATATTCTGTTTTTTTGTGTTTTTATTGCTAGAATTGGAGTGGAAAAATGGAAGAAAAACAAAGAAATAAAGTTGGATATTATTCAGTAATACCATCAAAAATACTATATAATAAGGAGCTAAAAGCAAATGAAAAATTACTATATGCAATGATAACATCACTTGCATATAAAGAAGGCTATTGTTTTGCAACTAACAATTATTTTGCAGAAGAATTAGGAGTACATCCAAAAACAGTTTCAAGTTGGATTTCAGATTTAAGAGATAAAAATTATATAAAAGTTGAAATGGTTAGAAAAGAAAACAAGCAAATAATTCAAAGAAAAATTTATATAAATGATGTTCCATATCCGTTAAATAATGGATACCAGTATCAATCAAAAAATGGACAGGCTATCCATCAAAATATGGAAGATAATAATATAAGATTTAATAATAAAAATAATAATAAAGGTCATAGAAAATTTATATCCAATTATGAAAATCAGAGACAATATACTAAAGAATTTTTGGAGAGTTTGTATGCAAATTAAATATAAATTGGAAGAAATTTCTAGAAATTTTAGTAGAAATATGATATTATGGTTTCATCAAATATAAAGGAGCTGATTTAAACTTGAATACTAATAGTACAAACAAATTAATTGAAATTTTAGAATTAAAACAGATTAAATTTGATAAAGGTGAAAAATCTTTATTTAGAAAATATAGCTATTATCAAGTTATAAATGCATATAAAAACTTATTTGTAAAAGATATTGAATATATTGATACAATTAGAAGTAATATATTACAAAACAAAAATATAGAGTTTTATAAAAATGTTTTTAAGATAAAACCAGAAATAAAGACAGAAGAATTATATGAAAAAATATGTGATAAAATATGCGAAAAATATGGATTAAAATCTAATTCGTTACAAGAAAAAGAAGAAAATATAAGACAAATTCAATATCACCTACATAAATACAATAGTACAACAAAATATGGTGATTTTGTTAGAATGTATAAATTTGAACATGAATTAAGATTAATGCTTTTAAAATATACACTAATAATAGAGGAAAGTATGAAAAACATTTTTATTGCTTATCTAAATGACCATAATGCTAAAGCGGATTATTTAGTTAATATGCATAATTATAATACTTCATCAATAAAGAACAAAGCATTTGATACAATGAAACTAATAATAGGAAAATATGATAATACAAAATCAAAACCTATAAAAAGAAAAAGAGAGCAAAATATAACAGTGCCATATTGGATAATAATTAATGAATTAGCTATGAATCAAACTTATTATGCAATAGCAAACTTACAAGAAGATGATTCTAGAAATATTTTCTTAAACTGTACAAACTTTTTTACTAAATTAAATTTAACTAATGAGAAAAAGGGGAAAAGTGAAGCAATTAGAAAGAAAGAAGAAGCTCAAATAAATACTTTTAAAACAATTCTATGTTACTTAGGAGAGTTTAGAAATATGTTGGCACATAATCAGCCTATATATTGTTATAATATAGAATCTTTTGATATAAATAAAAGATATCCATTAGAATATGAATTACCAAAGACAAATAAAAACAAGAAATACTCAGACGGAAATTTTATACCAAAGTATAAACAGCAAATAAGCTTAAATGCTAAATTGATGAGAAATTTATCTGATTATTTTGGAGAGGATTCTTTTAATAAAAATAATTATACTAATTTAAATTTATCAAAAATAATATATATTATATATAAAATTTTAATAAACATAGATAAAAATACTGACTTTTATAATGAATTAAAAAATATATTTGTAAAATATAATATAATACTGAATGAGAAAAAATTTGAAATAGAAAATGTAGAAGAATGTATAAATTTATTAGAGGAAATAAAAAAGATTGAAGAGTTTGATTTAGAATACAAAGATATTATTTCAAAAATAGAAGCTAAAAAAGCATACAAAAATTTTCTGCATGGAAAAGATAACCAATTAAAAGATATAAAGAAAACTATACTTCAAAGATCAAAAAAAGTAAAAATAGTAACAAAAGAATCAAAGTATAAACCATTTTTAGAATCAAAAAGATATACAATGTTTACAGGAATAGATGAAAAATTTTTTAAAAATATTTTATAATAATATGGATATTTTTTTGTAAAAAATCATAAAATATTATAAATATATATTTACAACATAAACAATTTGTTGTATAATATATATGTAATTAAATTCCACGCGATGTGGGGGGAGAAGTTGGCTGAGGCTGCTTCTCTCTTTTTGTTTATAAAATATCTTCCAGCGGGCTAAAAAGGGTTTTAGGGATTTTGCCCTAAACAGCAAAAATGGTGTCAAAACACCAAGCTGGCGAATTTTGGGCACTAAAAAATGCTCTCCAAAATTCGTGACAAATAAATCTTTTCTAAAATTATATGTTATATTTTTTCTGTTAAATTTTGTATTTAAAATTTGTAGACATGTAAAATGAAAAATGGTATAATCATTTTGAACTGCATTAATATTACAATTAGCTTTTAGGACTATTAGTAATATTACGTACAAGGAATATAAAGAAAAAAATTAAGGAGGAATTGTTTATGGAAAGAAAATTTAATAAAGGAGATATTGTTCAACATTTTAAGAGAGAAAAAATGACAGAGGAACAATTAAAAGAAGAACCAAATTTATATTTATATGAAATTATTGGTACTGCAAGACACACTGAAAATAAAGAAGAATTAATGATTTATAAACCTTTATATACAACTGAATGTACAAATGGAGTTGATTTTGCTGCAAGACCATTAGAGATGTTTATGTCAGAAGTAGATCATGAAAAGTATCCAGAGATTAATCAGAAATATCGTTTTGAATTGAAGAAATAAGTTATATAGTAAAAAAATTATTTTATTGGAGAAAGGTTAGTATAATATATTAAATTTTAAACTCTATTATATTATACAAGGTATTAAGTAAATGAAAAATTATATAGATACATTAAATGAAACAATAAAATCATATTATAAGATTTTATCAGAAGATTTTCCAAAATTTTTAAATGAGTATATTAATACTCCAGAAATGTTAAAACAATCTAAAATAAGTGTAAGTTGTGGTACAATATATTCAAAAATGTATAAACAAATGTGGTATTCAAGTTTAGACCATAGTATTGCAGTAGCTTTAATAATATGGCATTTTACAAAAGATAGGAAGCAAACTTTATCAGGATTGTTCCATGATATTGCAACTCCAGTATTTAAGCATTCTATTGATTTTATGAATAAAGACTATGAAAAACAAGAATCTACTGAAGAATTAACTACAAAAATAATTAGTGAATCAAAAGAGATAATGGAGTTACTAAATAGAGATGGTATAAAAGTTGAAGAAGTAGCAGATTACCATATATATCCTATTGCAGATAATGATACGCCATGTCTTTCAAGTGATAGATTAGAATATACTTTATCTAATGGATTAGGAGCAACAGAAAAGATTTGGACTTTAGATGATGTAAAAGAAATTTATGATAATATAGAAATTCAAGAAGATGAAAATGGTATAGAAGAATTAGGCTTCAAAGATATTGCTATTGCAGAAAAATTTGTACATACAATGAGCATTTTATCAAGATTATATCGTAGAGAAAAAACACTTTTTACAATGCAAATGCTTGCTGATATTATGAGAATAATGTCCGATAATAATTTAATCAATATATCAGAAATGTATAATCTATCTGAAAAAGAAGTGATTGAAAAAATAGAAAAATGTAATGTAAAAAATATATCTAATGGTTTTGAAATATGGAAACATGCTACAGATATTTTAACAAGTGAAAAAATGCCTGAAGGAAAATACTTTGTAATTATTGAAAAAGTTAAAAAGAGATATATAAATCCGTTAGTTAGATATAACAATGAATATAAAAGAATAAAAGATATTTCAGAAAAAGCAACAAATGATATTAATGAAGCTCTTGAATATAAAACTGCTAAATATGTATTTTTAGATTTTGATTTTAAATAATGGAATATAAAGGGAATGTTCAAATGTAATATGCAGAAGATTTTGATATTTCGTACAAGTATTAGATTAATAAATTACAATTAATAATTTTTTTATAAAAAGAGCTGACAAATAAAATGGAGCACGTTATACTACTAGTAAATTTATATATGGAGGTAGTAGAAGTGGAAGAAAAACCTAGTGTTTTAAACGATTTATTTGTTAGTAGAGAGGAAAATATATGTGCTTTAACTGAATTTGATAAGAAAAGGATTAAAGAATTAACAAAGGATAATAATACTTATCAAATGCTCTTAGATAAGCTAGAAGATTTATCTAGTGATGATATATCAAAAGCTAAAGTTAAAGATAGTTTAGAAAGTTATATTGATAAGGTAAACGTAATAGGTTCTTATGAAAATGAAAAGTTTTATAAGATTGGATTTACAGATGCAATGAATTTAGTGTTTGAATGTATTAAACGAGAAATATAATATAAAGTAATTTTTATTGGATAAGCATATGGGAATAACCATATGTTTATTTTTTTTGTAAGAAATTTAAAATTTTTTGTTTTACCCGTCACATTTTTGATTTTGAATCGCTATTAAGGTTAAGAAGAAAATTTCAAATTGCCAATAACCTTTTTAAAATTTAATCGCTGTTAATAGTAGAAGGAAAAATAAAAAAAATTAGAATTGCCCGTAAGATTTTTGATTTTGAATTGCTGTTTATGTTAGGAAGAAAAAATTTTAATATTGCCCATAAAGTTTTTAGATTTCAGTTGTTGTTAATATTAGGAACAAAAAATTTAAAATTTACCCGTAAGATTTTTAAAGTTGAATCGCTGTTAAGGTTAGAAATAAAAAAATTAAAATTTTTTCATTTACCCGTAACGTTTTGGATTTTCAATTGCTGTTAATAGTAGAGAGATAAAAATTATTAAAAAATTTGGACAATTTAAAATTTTCTCGCCTATGTAATTAGATGGGCAAAATTGCACATTGACAAATACACTTGATTTAGGTGTCATAAAGAGCCATTTTCTTTAATATTCTGTATTAGCAAGAAAGGATTTGAATAAGTATGAATGAGGATAATAATAATACAAAAGAAAATAAATTAGAGTTCAATACATATTGCATTTTTACAGAAGAAAAACAAGATATTAGAGATACGATAGGATTAGTTTTTAAGGATTATTTAGAAAGTATAAAAGTAAAGAATAAGTAATTATATTAAAACAATTGCAAAATTTAATTGAGCACGTTACAATTTAAGCATAGATGATTACGGATAGGAGGTTAAATGCTGGATTTAAGAAGTCAAAATTTTAAAGTACGGAATGTATATCAGACTATCTAGAGAAGATGGCGACAAGCAAGAAAGCGAAAGTATCAGTAATCAAAGAAAAATTTTGCAAAGATATGTAAAGGAGAATAATTTATGTTTAGTTAAAGAATATGTTGATGATGGCATAAGTGGTACAACTTTTGATAGACCTTCATTTAATGAATTATTGCAAGATATTGAAAATAAAACAATTGATATGGTAATTACAAAAGACTTATCAAGACTTGGTAGGGATTACATTAAAACTGGTTTTTATTTGGAAGACTATTTTCCTAAAAATAATATTAGATATGTTGCAATAACAGATGGAATAGATACATATATAGATAGCACAAATAACGATATAACGCCTTTTAAAGCAATAATGAATGATATGTATGCTAAAGATATTTCCAAGAAAATTAGAAGTGTTTTGAAGGAAAAGCAAAAGCAAGGAGAATATATGTGTAGTATTTCAGCTTATGGTTACAAAAAGCATCCTACAATAAAAAATAAATTGATTGTAGATGAGCAGGTAAGGGATATTGTAGAAAAGATTTTTGATATGTATTCAAATGGACATGGTAGTGTAGAAATTGTAAATTATCTAAACTCAAATAAATTTCTATCTCCAACAGGTTATAGGAAAACAGGACTAGTGCAAGATAATACGTGGTCGAAATCTTCGATTTCGTGTCCACGGCTATATGCAAGCGAAGTCGCATGAAAACAAAACTAGCTATAATTGGAATGAAGTAACCTTATGCAATATGCTAAAAAATGAAGTCTATATAGGCAATACCGTTCAAAATAAAAGGTCTATAATATCATATAAAGTCAAGAAATTTAGAACTGTTGATAAAGAAGAACATATAAGAGTTGAAAATACCCATGAAGCTATTATTGACAAAGATACATTTGAAAAAGTGCAACGTATCATAGAAAAAAGAGGAACAAACACAAAACTTAAATATGATTATTTATTAAGAGGATTACTTTACTGTTATCATTGCAAAAGAAAGTTGCAAATAGTTCTAAAGAAGAACTCTAAAAGAAATGCAAAATCACATCCATATATAACTTGTAGTGATGCAAAAGAACGTGGATGTTATTCATTAAATATGAACTACGAGAAATTTGAAAAAAATATTATTTATGTTGTAAAAAAGATATGTCAAATATATGCTGACAAAGAAATTTTTTATTCAATTTATGAAAAATATCAAAATAAAACATCAGATATTCGAGAAGGATATAGGAAAAAAATAGAACAAATTGATAAAGCAATATTAGATATAAATAACAATTTAGACAAGATGTATATGGATAAATTAAGAGGTATTTTACAAGAAGAAGACTACGTTAGAGTATCACAAAAATTAAGTTTAGAAAGAACAAAATTAAATGAACAAAAGCAAGAATTAGAACAGAAATTAATTGGAACAAAAGACAAAATTGAAAACAAAAATCAAACAAAAGAAGAAAAAGAATTAGATGAATTAATAGAAAATTTTTTGAAATTAGAAAAAATTGATAAGATATATTTGTATCGATTAATTAATAAAATTGAGATTGATAAAGACAAAAATATTTACATATATTTTAATTTTTCAAAACTAAATTCTATTAATGAAAATCTAGATGAATTTATCAAAATTGAAGAATTAATTAATGAAAATCAAAAATGCAAAGTCGTGTAATATAAACAGTTACAAGACTTTGCAAAACGGTTGGAAGTTTTTAAAATCCACACCATTGATATTTGCTTTCCAACCATTTGGAAAGGATATTTTTGAATAATTATTGGCTATTTTTTTTGCACTTTCATATTCTTTTGTGTTACTTTTTATTGCTCCTGTTACTAAATCTACTCCATCCGGGTTTACCATTGGAACTACATATATTGAAACTTGATTAAATATATTTCTTGCACTTTGTCCATATATATTAAAGTTATTTACAACTGATTTGCAAAAATTCTCTACAAATTTCATCATTAATAATGATGTAATCCACTCACTTGCATGTATTCCACCTGAATATATAACTTCTTTATTCCCATTTCCTATTTTTACATACGGGATATCTTTTCCCAATACGCTTTTCCCCATATTTCCAATATTCAAAAATGAATATCTTTTTCTTAAAGCTTTAATATTTGTTTGCATTAGCTCATATGTATAATTTAAATTTGTCGGTACAATATCTTTTGTATTTACTCGTCTTAACATTCTCATATATAACCACCTAATTATATATATTAAAAAAATAGAATTTTTGTTACTAATGAAATAGTAAAGTCTTGTAAGGTACTAATATTTCAACACTTACAAGACTTTTCAACTTTGGTGTGCTTGAAGGGAATCGAACCCCCGACCTCTCCCTTAGGAGGGGAGCGCTCTATCCAACTGAGCTACAAACACATATATTTTTATTTTACACCATTAATTGTGTTTTGGCAAGGTATAACATTTACTTTTTATGTGTTTTTGTGCTATAATTTTATAGGTGATTTTTATGCAAAAAATGTTAAGTTATATGAGAAAAGCAATCGAAAATTATAATATGATAAATGAAGGAGATAAAATTGCTGTTGGTCTTTCTGGCGGAAAAGACTCTATTACCTTACTTATGGGTTTAAAGGCTTTGCAAAGATTCTATCCTAAGAAGTTCGAAGTAGTTGCAATAAGTGTTAATCCTGGATTTGAATTTTTTAATTCAGAATTTTTAAAAAGTGTTTGTGATAAAATCGGTGTAGAGTTTATTGAGGAAAAAAGCTATATAAAAGAAATTGTTTTTGATATAAGGAAGGAAAAAAATCCTTGTTCTTTATGTGCCAACTTGCGTAGAGGAATTTTAAATTCTTCTGCAATCGCTCATGGTTGTAACAAAATTGCTTTGGGGCATAATGAAGATGATGTTTTAGAAACATTTTTTTTGAATCTTTTATATGCTGGAAATTTGTCAACTTTTGCTCCAACTAGCTATATGGATAGGTCTAAAATAACTTTAATTAGACCTATGGTTTACATACCTGAAAAAGAAGTACGTAAATTTGTTAGGAGGCAAGGAATAGAAGTAATGCCTAAAGTATGCCCTATGGATGGGGTTTCTAAAAGGGAATCTATAAAAGAGTTAATCTATAAATTAGTTATAGAAATTCCAACCGTTAGAGCAAATATTATGGGTGCTATTAGAAGATCTAATATTAACGGTTGGAAAGAATTTTAAATTATTATTTTTACTGTAAACAAATCACCTTCTATTTTTATTTGCATTTTTCCTCCTTGCAAATTCACCAAATCTTTAGCTATTGAAAGACCGCAATCCATTGCCACCACTTGTTCTAGATTTATCTCCTCTAACAAATCGTTCCATTAGCTCTTCTGGTGTTATGTTTAACTCTTCTTTTGATATGTTTTTCATTGTAAATACTATTTTATCATTTTGCTCAACATTTACATATATTCTTGTCCCTTCTAAAGAATGTTTATATGCATTATTGTATATATTTTCTAATACTCTCCACATTTTTTTGCTATCTAATTGTGCAAAGATCCCCTCTTTTTCTATTTTGCTAATCAATTTTAAATCTTTACTCTCATACTTTTCTGCAAATTCTCCATTTGCTTGTAATATCATTTCTGCGAAATTCAATTTTTGTAAATTTACCGTTTCATTTCCAGAGCTTATTTTAGATGCTTCTATTAAATCTTCTGTTAAATTTTTTAATTTTTTTGATTTATTTTCTAGAATCTCTATATATTTTTGCGCATTTTCATTTTCTATATTTTCTTTTTTTAGAAGATTAGCATAATTTATTATTGAAGTAAGTGGAGTTTTTAAGTCATGTGATACATTTGTTATTAAGTCTGTTTTTAATCTTTCTGATTTAACCTTTTCATTTACTGCATTTTCTATGCCTTTTTTTATATTGTTTATGTCTTGGACCATATTTTTTAGGTATTTATTGTCTGTTTTTATTTCTGATTGATATTCTCCTGACACTATATTTCTTATTTTCTTTTCTATTTTATTATATTCTGAGACATTTTTTAAGAAAATAATTACTATTGCCACATATATCAAAATCACCAATGCTTTAATTTTAACATCATATATTACAATACCATAGTGTAATGTAGTTGCTGAAATTATTCCCATAGCTATTATTGTTACTACCACCACTATTATTATTAATTTATAATTTTCTTTTATTTTTTCTATAAAATTGGTTACTACTTTTTCATTTTGTGCTTTAGCTTGCTTTATATTTTTTACACTATTAAAAAATATTTCTGCTAAAATAGCATATAAAATAAGGCAAATTAATTCTATACTAATTTTTTCAAATATTGCTTCCATTCCTAATATCGTTAGTATTTTAACATCAAAAAAATCCGTGTAAATACCGCTTTTTATTGCTTTATATAAAAGTACTATAGATAATATTGAAAATATAACTACTCCGATTATATTTATCTTTACATTATGATTTGCTTTATAATAATTTTGTTGTATTGTTTTCATATAGCCATTATTATCTAAATTTACTTTTACATATATATCCAATACTTCAAATCTGGATTGGTCTGCTTTAAATCCATATTTCTGCAACACATCTATATTTGTATCTGGTACAGAATTTAAACTACAAATATAATATTGTAAACTTTCTTTAAATTCTGATTTTATATGTTCTTTATCCTGTATTACTGTTTTTAAATTGCTAAGTATTATATGTTTTCCCGTGTTTGTTGTAATATCTGCTATGTACTCTATATTTGAATTTTCTCTATTTATGTATTCAAGTCCTGGGTAGCTTTCTAGCTCATCATTCCATATGCTCCAGTAAATAGCATCTTCCAAAGTTTCTATTTCATGCGTTATTGCACTTTTATATGATTCTGTTTGTAAAAAATTTGCTTTAGCAATTTCAGTCCAAGAAAATCGTCTTACATTTGAATATATATTGTTTCCTAAAATCCATAATATTATTACCGATATGAATAATAATAGTCTCGCTATATTTATTTTTGACTTTTTTCTGCTTTTTTTCATGCTTTATTTTCCCTTTCCTAAGATATAATAATATTTTTATATATTTTCTATCTTGTACCCTAGTCCCCACACAGCTTTTAGATATTTTGGTTCTTTAGGATTTATTTCTATTTTATCTCTTATATGGCTTATATGCACTACTACTTTTTTTTCATATCCGTCAAATGGCTCTTTCCAAACACTTTCATATATTTGCTTTATTGAAAATACTTGTCCTTTATTGCTTGCCAAAAAAAGTAATAATTTATATTCTATAGATGTAAGCTTTATTTTTTCTCCATCAACCATTACTTCTTTTGTTTTATCATTAATTTCTAGTCCATCTATTATTATGTTATCATTTTCTATAAGATTTCCAAGCTTAGTATATCTTCTTATATTTGACTTAACTCTTGCTATTAATTCTAGCGGTTCAAATGGCTTAGTAATATAGTCATCCGCTCCTGCATTTAACCCGATTATTTTATCTATACTTTGTGACTTTGCAGATATAAATATTATTGGAACTGAATTTGTTTTTCTTATTTCTCGTGCCACTGCAATTCCATCTATTTTGGGCATCATTATATCTAACAATACTAAATGTATATCTTTTTTCTTTAAGATTTCAATAGCTTTTTCTCCATCATAACATTCAAATACATTGTATCCCTCTTCTTCTAGATAAATTTTAATTGAGTCCGCTATTTCCTTATCATCATCCACTACTAATATATTATACATCCATTTTCACCTCATATATATTGCATGCATTCATTCTTTGCACATATTCAATTTTTCCGTTTATTGTTGACTTTATTTTTTCTTCGTTTACCCCATTATTACAAATTAAAATGAAGTTACTTTCTGTTTTTTCTATTTTATCATAATTTTCAACATCTATTATAATTGATTTATCCACTAATGTGAATAAATATAGGTCATCTAGTATTCTATTTTCCTTTGTATTAAAAACATAAATTATTGGCAAGTTTTTTTCTGCTATTTTTTTTGCTATATTATTATATTGTGAATATATATATTCTATTTTTGTATTTTTCACAAATGGACTGTATATTATTGTGAAAAATATTATTGATATTATAAATAATGTATGTTTGCAACTTGCACGTTTTCTTACAAATTCTCTTAAACAATATGCTATTGCAATTATCATTGATGAATATATTGGAATTATATATCTTGTTTCAATATACGGAGCTTTTAATACTATTGTTAATAAATAAATCAAAATTGGAGTTACTAGTAAAACCATTTCTCCATTCATTTTAATATCGCTCTTTTTAGGTTTTATTGCTATAATTCCTGTTAAAATTATTATAAATGGCAATAACCCATTAAAGAATTCTTGATTTATCTTTTTGCAGTATCCTACTATATTTTTTATTACATCCACTTCTACAGTTACCCCTCTGTAGCTGAAAAATATATGTGATATTGCATATGGAAATATGAGTATATAAATAACTGATGATATAAATATTCCAATATTATATATCATCAGGTTTTTGTAATTCTTTTGCTTTATGCATTTTACTGTATATATTAAATATAATACAAATGCGTAAATAAAAAAGTAGTAATGTGTTAGCCCTCCCAAAATCATAAATGTAGAAATCAAAAATATATTTATTGGTCTTATTTTTTCTTTATTATATATTTTCATATGTAAGAATGTAATTATTAATATATTTAAATTACATAGTTCATACATTCTTATATATAATGCACTATTTAAGCTAATTAGTGTAAGTCCATTAATTAATGTTGTCAATACTGCATATATTTTATTTTTAAATAATTCTTTTGATATTAGATATACCATTATACTTGATATTATAAATATTGTTATATTTAATAAAATTCCAGTCCATTTTGTAAATTTGTTTATTGTAAAAGTTGCAGATATTCTTAATAGTAAATAATACAGTGGAGGATGTACATCATTTTTTTGATTTTCATATACAGGTTTTATATTATAAATTTCATTGTTGTTAACTTCTAAATAATCTTCAAAATATTCTTTATTATGCCATTTATTTAAAAAATCCTCATTATCTGCAATATTTAGTTTATTATAATTCATTAGGCCATATGAGTACATTTCATCCATATGAAAGTATTGTTTTTGATACCCAAAATAAATTCTAATTAATATCTGAACTAATATAATTATTATTAAAATGATTGTTGTCTTTTTCCTCATCTTTATTCTCCCAATATTTTTCTCCATTTATCTCATCAATTAAATATAGTGGTCTATTTTTTGTTTGATTAAATGTTCTTCCTATATATTCACCTAATATTCCAATTAATGCAAATTGTATGCCCATAAAGAAGAGTATTAATGAAATAATTATTTGATATGGTTCTATTGTTTGTTTAATAATAACATATATTAGATTAATTAGCCAAGATGCAAATGTAATAAATGATATATATATTGGCCATCTTAATGGTGAAATAGAAAGTGATGTTATTCCATCTATTGCTAGGTCTATTAATTTTTTATAATTCCATTTTGTTACTCCTGCTATTCTTTTGTCCCTATCAAAATATATTGCCTTTTTGTTATATCCTATCCAACTAAAAATACTTTTTGAGCATCTTCCTGTTTCTCTTAATTTGCACATTGCTTGTACACATCTTTTATCTAATAATCTAAAATCTCCTGTATCCTTTTGTATTGGTATTTTAGTAAACTTTTGTAATGTTTTATAGTACATAGTTGATGTGAATTTTTTTAGCCATGTTTCTCCATCTCTTGTTTTTCTTGTTGCATACACATCGTCATATCCTTTTTCCCATTCTTGTATCATTTCTGGTATAAGTTCTGGTGGATCTTGCAAATCTGCATCCATTATTATTACTGCATCGCTTTTCCTAGAATAGTCTAATCCTGCTATTATAGCTATTTCCTTTCCAAAGTTTCTTGAAAACGATATATATTCAAATCTATTATCTTTTTTTCTTATTCCTTCTATTATTTTTAAACTATTATCTTTGCTTCCATCATTTATGAACAGTACTTCAATTCTATAATTTGTTAGCTTGTCTATTATAGATGTTAGTCTATTTCTTAAAAATAGAAGTGATTCTTCCTCATTATATATTGGAATTAATATTTTAATTGTTTTCATTTTTCCCCTACCTTTATTTTTTCTATATTAATATTATATTCTTTATATCACTTAAATATTAAATTTAAAGGTTAGAAAAAGTTAAAATTTAGTAAATTTTATTTAAATATTCTCTAATTGGCAAAACAGACCTCATTACGAGATCTGTTTTTTCTATGCCCATGGATTTGCAGATTCTGGATCTTTTATACCTACCATTAATCCTACAATTGTATCACTCCATATTATTTAATTTCTGTAGACCATAGTCCATGTTTGTTGCAATAAGCATATATTTTTGAACCTGGTATATATTTAAATCTACATTCTGCATTTTGTTCTGGATATAGTTTGATTTTGCATATTTTCTCACCGGCAATCATTGCCAACCACTCTATATAATGCTCTTTATCCATTACATGATTTACTTTTACAAATATTTCATCTTCGACTTTTTCATACGTTGGTATATGTTTTTCGGCTACAGCATCCATGCTATTTGGAATGATTTCTTCCATTTTTTCTCCACAGCAAACTATACCACAATTATCGCAACTACAGTCCTTTAAAACTTCGACCAGCGCTCCACATTTAGAACATTTTTTTATAATTAATTTTTCCATAATATCTTTCCTCCTACTCTTTTAAGTTATTACAATAATATCATAATCACTATAAAAAATCTAGATATATTATATTATTTATCTTTTATTAATTTGTAAATATCTTTAAGTTGCAAGTGCTAGTTAATTTCTTTTAATTTAGCCGTCATGTCAAAATTATAAATATACTTACCATCAATTTTTTCATAAACTTCTCCAACTTTTGCATTTTTAGGTAAATCTATCTCAAATATAGAACACGGTCCACCATCACCATTTTCTGATATACAAACCGAATTCTCATCCATTACCCAAGCATAGCCATTTCCTTTCCAGCTTTTGTTATCTAAAAAAATCTTTCTTCTCTCATATAAGTTATATTCTTCTAATACTTTGTCATTTTCATTCATACCTTTACCTTCATCCATCATATTTTTTAATGCATTTTTTAAATCTCTAATAAATTCCTTTATGAAACCATTACTATTATTATTGTTTCTTTCAAATATATTTAAGTCCAATATTTCACCTCCTATTTTTCTAATTTACTTTCTCCTGTTGCATAATTAATAATAATTCCATTTTGCACATTATATACATATACATTAAATTGTAATTTTCCATTGTCTTCAATAGAATATGCTTCAATATTTACACCATTTGCTAATTTATTTTCGCCCTCAAAATATGGAGTAACTCTATATAGGACATGGTTAGTTTGATTTTCCTTCAAATAATTATAAACCTGATCTTCAAATTGTTTCATTCCATTTATATTAAAGCTTTGTGTCCCTGTCATTATGTTTCTTTTATCCACATCTATTCCACCTAATTTCCACGCAATTATATGACATCTATGATATAGATATCCTCCTGGAATAGTGTTTGTGTTATATTTTTGTTGTTTAAATCCTGTTGGTGTAATTGAAGAATAATCATCTTTTTCGTCATCTTCATTAGCCTTTTTCCAACTAGTTTTTATCATTGCCCTTCCGCACTCTGCCATTTTCTAAATCAGAATAATAATCTTTCTGTATACTTATGTCTTGCGCAGTAAATTGAGGCACATTGTTGTTTATTTCAATAAATATTTCTCCACTGTATTTTGGAATGTTTGATATAGCGTAAGAAATTTTGTCGTTTTCTATAATATTGCTTGTTTGGTTTTCCTTTCCAATGTTAAAATTTACGCTTACAGCAGTTATTATAATATATAACAATATTATTGCAATACGCTTTAATTTTTTTGTATTTTTATTCATACATTTCACCCATATATTTAATATCATAATATATGATTTTTTTCAATATTTGTATAGCTTGATTTTATTATATTTCGCTCAGCATACCTCACTCCCACATATCCCCTATACACTGCCAAATCAGTTCATTCTGATAAGTTTCTTTTATATTAGTTTTGGAAAATCTAGAAGTACTATTTTTATCTGCTCCATTATTTATTAATAATTTCAAAATCATCCTATATTGCTCTATGCCAACCTGTACACAGTGATACTTGGAATGGAGACATTCCTCAACCTTTCTCCATCCTCTTTTATTTTTTCTATAAAAATATTCTATCAAATCGGTATCTTTTATTCATTTTTTTTAATTACCCTACTAAAAGTTTATACAAATTTATATCAATTTTAAATATTCTTCAATATTTTGAACATATTTTTTTATAAACCTTTTTTATATTTGGTAGTATATGCAAAAAAAACACTTTTCTATGAAACCTTTATTGTACCCAATTGTAAAAAAGAGACTCAAACTTACGACCTTCGGGTTATGAGAATTCAATTAGCCATTTTTGAAGTTTATTGAAATGTTTAGTTTTTATTGAAATATAAGTGTTTATAGCACTTTTCTTTTTCTGAACTCTTGTGCGATTTTTGGACATTTTTGAGGGCTTTTGTCCCCTTTCTGTCCCCAAGATTTTGAAAGTCTTGTCGCACAAGATGTTCAAATATACATTTGCAAATTGGGGACATTTTGAATTTTATATAATTTGGAGGTTTTTTATGAATAATTTTAGAGAAGTTAATGATGATATTATTAAGGAATGGTTAGAATTTAGAGAGGAAACTGCATTTTGCAATATGACTCCTCAAGATAAAAAATATTGTATATATTTTGATGAATTGGCTGAAAAGATTTTGAATAATGTGCCAAAACAAAATAAGAAATATGTTCAGAAACAACTAGATCAACTTGATAAAAACTTTATGGACTACCTTTGCTACTGGAATGAGAAGTATTATAGGAATGGTTTTGTAGATGGTTCCCAGATAGTTATGGGATGTTTAGATGCATAGTAAAAGGCGAGAAATAAATCTCGCCCTTTTTAACATCATTAATTAAAATGGTAATTGTGCACCAAATAAAATATTTTCATCATATTCAAAATTACTATACTTCTTTAAATCTATCTTATTCCAATCCACATTAGATTTTTCAATAATTTGATTATTATCAAATTGGGCCTTTCCTCTATTATATATTTGATTATTTTTATTGATATTTTCTAATAGTTTTTCGATTTGATTTTGTTGCATTCTATTTAAATTTGGCCTTATAAGGATATCAAAATTTGAATCCGCTGCATCATAACATAAACTATTACCAAAAGCTTCAATATATTTATCAAATAATAAATATTCTAAACCTTCATCCTTTGCTTTCTTTTCAAGTAATTCTCTTGTATGCTTATTTTTAAAATTATAAGATTGAAGGCTCTTTATGTGTTCTTCAACATTGTTTGAAGTAAAATATGCTATCGATTTATAATCCTTATTTTTATTAATTGTAACTCCTATTGCAATCTTATTTTCTTCTTTTAAATAATTATAAACCTCTGGAAAATAATATATAAACTCTACTAAATAAACTGCTATGCTTTCATTATCACTTATATTGTTATATTTATCTTTTTCCTTTTGCATATCTTCTATAATTCTTAATTTATTTTTTTGCATCATATGTATTAATAATTCTAAGTTTATTTTTCTATTTTCATTACAATCTTCATTGTCTAATTTAAATGTCAATTTCCAAATATCCTTAAAAATACCTATTATCATATTTTCAGGTATTCTTTCAAAGTACTTCTTTTCTATATATTTTTTAAATTTTTCACTATCTTCTAAAAAATCTTCTTTTTTACTAGCTATATCTTCAAGTAAATTGTTTGTTATTTTCTTTATAAATAGTGGCGGTCTTATAAAAATGTCTATTAGCATTTCTTTTATCAACCCTAATGTTTTTTCTCTTGACGGTCTTATTAGTTCATTATTTTGATTTAATGAAGGATGTGCTGAAAAGTTTCTGACATTCTTTAAATCTTCAATATTTGTTAATACATATGGCTCTATAATGTTTGTTTTATCCTTTATACTTTCAATTAATTTATTTTCCCATTCTGAATTTTTAGGATTACTTTCTCTCATTCTATTTATATCTTCTAATATTCCTTCTGCTATTGGATCTAAATAATAATCTTTTAATTCTTCTAATTTAAATAATAAATCTGCAATTACAACAGAATAAAGCATTACAATTGCCGATCTATAATTTTCATTATAAAAAGATCTCTCAACTTCTTCAAAGTATTCCTTCGTTCTTTGAAAATATATTTGTTCTTTTAATTCCGATATATTTCTTTCCATTTTTTTGCCCCCTAATTATTGTACAATTTTTTTATTAAAAAATTTGTCGAATCTTGTAATTATTTATCATTTTTTGAAAACACTCTTTGTCTAATTCAAAATTAGTTAAATAAAATCTATTAATTATATCATCCATATCAAAAATCTCTCCACAATGTTTACAAACTAAATTTCCTCTATATTCCAACTTAATTTTCAAATTTGCACTATTTATATTTCCATTTAAAATTCTGTTTTCACCGTATTTTGTTATATCATATTGTAATGGATCTATAATTTTATATTTTTCTAATTCAATCAAATAATTTTTTACAGCATCATATTTTGAATCCCAAATTTCATCTTTACTATAATCAAATTCTTTAAAATATTTTAATCCTGAATATTTTTCAATCCATGAAATTATTTTAGCTAATTGGATACTTTTTCCCTCTCTATTTAATATAAACATATCATATATAGCCTTTTGCCATATTTCTCGCGAACAATTAAATACATATTCCCCTTTTACTGGTAAATTATATACACTAACAATATTGTTCTTATATTTTTCACTATAGTCATTTATTACACTTAAAAATTTATTAATTTTATTTTTTCTATACTCATCTTTGTGCTCTATAGCATATTTTTTTCTTTCCTCTTTCTGTCGTTCCTGAAGTATCTTTATTCTTTCATCATACTCTCTTTTTCTTTCTCTAATAATTCCTTTTTCATACAAATCCTTCTCTGTGTATTTCTCATTTAAAATATAATTTTTTGTGTTGTATATCAAGTTATATAAGTTTTTTTCTTCTCTTTCTACCTTTGTTTTATAAATCCACCACCTTATAGCCTTAAAAAGTATATATTCATCCAAATTAAATTCTTCATCTTGCATATCTTCTTTGATATAACTTAAGCAAATTTCTATCATATCGATTTTTGATTTTTTTACCTTTTTCTCTTTTTCTTTATCTACTTCATGTGTAACATAAACTTCTATAGCTAGTTTTTTTCCACCTATTTCAACAATGCAATCTGGAATAAAATCATCAATCCTTACTTCATTTTCAATCCATTTATATTGATATATATTCTCTTTTATAAATAATTTATCTGTAATTCTTTCTTGGTTTTCATTTTCCCATTTATGCATATCTTTAAGAAAAGCTGTATCCATTTTGTTATCTTCTATATATTCTCCTACTGTTATGTCTGGCAATAATATTTTATTATTCCTTTTAATTAGTTCTTTTGCATATAAATGTAAGCTCGTTTCAAAATTACCATTACATTGTTTATTACTTAAATGTGAAAAATGCCATTTGTTTTTTTCTCCCATTCTTGGAATTAATTTTTCACCACATTCTGGGCAATAACAATTTTTATATTTTTCTTTATTATTTACATCTCCAGTTTTTATATAAATCATTTCATTATTTTCATTCATTGCAAATGGATTTCTGAATTTTTGCATATATTACCTCTTTTTATTTTTATGTAAAGTATATCATAGATTTATGTTTTTCACAACAAAATACCCTATTAAATTTAATATATCTTTAATAAGTTAATCATAAAAAAATAAAGGACGAGTTAATTCTCGCCTTTTAATTTATAACTTTTAAACATTATTAGTAGCTCTCTTTTGCCTTCTTGATATTTTTTCTATCTCTTCAAAAGACATTTGTGATGAAATATTTTTCATTACATTCTCTAATCTTTCATTCATATTGATATTTCTTTCATCTTTTCTTCTCAAAATTCCTGTACATCCTACAGGAGAAATGTAAATGTTCTGAGGAGCATCTATTGAAATTATATCCTTCATATTTGATTCCACAATATTGTCTGGTATTTCCGTACAATTTATATTAGTATAATCACTTATGTCATTATCAAATCCAATATATGTACCGTCACAAAGTCTATTAGTATAGTTTTCTATTATAAAATTATTTTCTTGTATAATTGATTTTTCAGTATTTACATTTTCAAGCCTATTTCCTATCCATTCAACCACTGGTACTGCCCAAGAATTTCCTATAGCCTGATATCTTTTGGTATATGAAGCTCCTTCAATATTTGTATAATTATCAGGGAAGCCCATAAGTCTTTCACATTCAACAGGTGATAATCTTCTTATTTTATCATCTTGTACTACATATAATGAGCCATTATATGCAGCTGCATTTCCATTCCATTTTGTTCCATATGCTGCATATAAGCAATCTGTATATTCTCTAAAAACCTCAAATTTATGATCATCTTTTTCAAATTTTAATGGTTTAGTTATTTGATTATAAATAGTCTTTTCATTATTCTCAAATAGTACATTTTCTGGACAAAAGTCTTTTCCTCCAGCTAATAAATATAATCTTCTTCTTTGTTGTGGCACTCCAAAATATTTTGCATCTAATACTCTCCATGCGACATTTCTTTTTGGACCTCTAACAATACCTGCATTAGGCCACTTTTTATTTTCTATTACATTTTCAAGTCCAACTAAAGACGAAATTAAGCAACCAAATGCATTTGTTTTATCTTTCAATACTCCTTCAACATTTTCCCAAAATATAATCGTTTTATTTTTATTTTTATTTTCTCTGATTAAATCATTAGCCTCTATTATATCTACAAACTTAAGAGTCAAATTTCCTCTATCATCATTTAATCCTTTTTTCCATCCTGCTAATGAAAATGCTTGGCAAGGTGTACCTCCACATATTAAATCCGAATCTTCTACTTCTCCACTCTCTATTAAATTTGGTATTTTGTTCATATCACCCAAATTTGGAATTTCTGGATATTTTGTTTTTAATACTTGTGAAGGAAAGTCTGCAATTTCCGAAAACCAGTTAAATTTATAATTATTTTTTTTCCATGCAACTGATGCTGCCTCTATTCCAGAGCAAACACTTCCAACTGTCTTTATTTTCATAAATTCCTCCTAATTATTTTTTTCTAATGTTTTAATTAATTCTTCTCTCCATTTTTTTATGTCATACCATGGACATCCTACACAACCTTTTTCAGCATCTTTTCCTGTTTTGGGAATAGACTCGTCCCAATTTTCATTTCCTTCATAATAAAATGGTATTCCAAAAATTACTCCTCTTTTTCCTGTTTGATAACATCTCCTACATATTTCTCTTTTCTGTTGATTTCTTTGATTTGTTAATAATTGAAATTTTTGTTGTATTTCTTCATCAGTCATATCATCTGGATTTTCACTTTTTGTATTCTCATCCCATCTTATCTCTGAAAATTTGTGATCAGGTAAACAATGAGCAGATTTTACATTTTCATATACATCTATAGCATTTAATACCTTAATAATTCTTTTTCTTAATTCTAAAGACCATGTTTCATATCCGTTTCCATTGTCTTGTTGTCTATCTAGTGGCAATAACATTAAATGTGAGGTATAAGAATTACAATGGTTACAAAATCTATGAGTATCTGTAGAAATTGTATACCCAAATTCTTTTAAATCCTGTATTCTTCTTGCCCAATTTGGATTCTTTGGTAATTTACAATTTACACAAACCCATTTAGCTAAATTGTTCTCTAAGCAATCATAAAATGATTTTGTAACGTTTGCATTCTTTTTCAAGTTCCAAAATTCTTCTTGTTCTTTTTTCCATTTATCATAATGGACAGGATTTAACTTTTCATAAATCATATTAAAATATTTAGCTATATCTTTATCTTCTTTTAAGAATAATCCTGTTCTTCGATACTCAATTGGAATCCACCCTGTCCATATCTCATTTTCATACATTAATTTTACATCTAAATATGTCTCAGATGCTTTGTTATGTGATTTTTTACCTAAAACTACTATATTTTCATTCAACATTTTTTACCTCTTTTTATTATTTATATAATTCCATTGTAACTATATCATATTTTCAAATAATTAACAATCTTTTCCGTACTTATAAATAATAAAAATTTAGTATTAAAATCTTGTATTAATTCTATTTTTCTTTTGTCTTTGCTCCTTTTCCTGTTCCTTATCCTCCATCGCTTTAATCTGCTGTTTCATTTCTGGAACATTATTATAAATTACATCACAAAGTTTTATTTCTTTCTTAACCTTTTTTAACATATCAGTAACTATAATAATATCTTTAGTAAAAGCATCCTTTTCTTCCCCATTACTACATTTATTCCTGTGATAATATAACTTATTTCTTTTATTAAGTATTATCTGTTTTTCTCTAAGTTTCTTAGCTCTTAGATCATCTACTGCATCTGTTGTTTCCAATTTATATTTACACATAAATCTAATCTGTTCTGAATAGAATTCCATTTTCTTTATTTCTTTTTGCATTTCTGGTGTTAGCTTGTATTCTGTATTATTCTTTTTATGAAATCCTAATAAGAACTTATAATAGTAATATAATGCAATTATTCCTTTAGGCTTATATTTTTTCTTTACACTAAATTTGCTTGAATAAAACTTTGATTTTGTAACTCTATAAGGAACTATATCTGCTCTTCATACATAATCGTTTTGTAGAATTCTTTTTGTTATATTATCAACAGAATATTCTTCTCCAAAAGCCCTTTCAACTCTTATATTTCTTTTATAAGGTTCTCTCCTTACTGATAGTTTTCCAGCTCTGTAATAATATTTATATCCCATTGATTCTAATATTCTGCGAAAGTCTTTTGTTGTATAAGAATTCTTAATTGCATAATCTAAGTCTTCTTTAACTTCTTTATGATAATCACTTTCTTGTATATGCTTTTTATAGAAGTTCTCAAAATTAATTCCAGATTTGCATTTCTTTTCTTCTAATACACTTAAACCATATTCCTCACAAAGTTCATCTGATGTTTTTCTCAATAATGCAGTGTTTTCAAAATTACTATAATATTTATATCCATCTTTAAATGAAACTGAATTAATTACAAAATGATTATGAAGATGTTTAGTATTTAAGTGAGTAGATACTACTACTTGAAATCTATCTCCCCACATTTCTTCTGCAAGCCTTACTCCAATTTCATGAGCAATTTCTGGTGTCACTTCATTTTCCTTAAACGATTGTTCTGCATGAAATGCTAATATGCCATCTGTTTTGTGCCAGAAATCTTTTGCATTTCTCATCTCTTCTACTGCTGAATCCACATCACAATTTATACCTGTTGTATAAAATTGTTTTTCTGTTTTATCTGCATTAGTTGCATACATCATTACTTGTCTTATGCTATCATAATCATCTACCACATTTTCTAAATAATCATTTTTTGTTTTTTTCTCATTAGTTGTATAATCCATCACATGATCTAATCTATTTTCTACTTTCCATATTTTTGTTGTAGCCATAATTTTCTCCTTTCTAAAAATAAAAAGGGGCTTGGGGAATTTCCCCATTTTGAATTTCGAGCTACAGAAATTCATTGCTTGCTGATACATAACTTATAACTAAAATATGGAAGGAAATGCCCAAATTCTTTTCCAAAATTCAGGCTTTATTCCTTAAGTTTAATCATCATAAATGCATTCTTTTAATACAATTTCATTTGCACAATTGCTTATATTATTCATTAGTCCTACCCACTTCATTTGGTCTTTTTGTTTTAATTCTTCAGTAATCATTTCTCTCTTTTTGAACTCTTCCATAAGCTGTTTGTATCTTTTATTAGCTAACTCTTGTACTTCTTTTAAATGATCTATTAAAGTATCTTCACACTTCATAATTTCATATTGTATATGCTTATTTTCCTTTAAATAATTAAGTCTTAACCTTCCATATTTATCTAATCTAAAATCCTTGTATTTTTCTGGTAATTCCAATTCAGGATAATAATAATCTCCTACTTTTTTATAAGTTATATCCATAACTTTCCTCCTTTTTATTTACTTTTCTAAAATTTTATATTAAAATATATTTATAAACATTTGGGTTAGTATTTAGTTTTGCGGCTTATACTAACTCTTTTCTTTTGTCTTTTCCAAAGATGATTATTCCTCTACACATTTCATAAAGTCTTGATATTATTGAGTCAACAATTTCTTCATTGTTATTACATAAAAGTCTTTTTCTTAACTTTTCTTTGTTATAATTTGTTGTAATTATTATTGGTAAATTGTTCTCATATCTGTTATTTACTATAGTAAATAGTTTTTCTAATGTCCATTCACTAGGTCTTTCTTTACCCAAATCATCAATTATTAACATTGGAATTTTTGAATATTTTTCAATAACATCACTCTCACAATTGCCATCAATTTTGTAAGTATCCTTTATATCATTTAGTAAAGTAATTAGTGTTCCAAATATAACTGGTATTTCATTTTCTATTAAGTAATTTGCAATACTTGCTGCTAAATGTGTTTTACCTGTTCCAACTCCTCCAGTTATAAATAAACTTCCTTTGTTATCACCTTTTACAAAATTCTCTGCATACCTTTTTGACTTTTCATAAGCCATTCTATTGTCATTATTAGTCATATAATTTTCAAAATTATATTCCATTAATCTTTTGTTCATTTTGCTATTTAAGTAATATCTCTTTCTTAGCATCATTTTTCTGTTATACTCCCTTTTATATTCTATTGCAGCTCTTCTATCATCAACCTTTTTCCAATATATCTTTGCTTTCATACAGTCACATCTTACAGGTTCTCCTGATAGAACGAACTCTCTATCTCCTACTATAAAACTCATTGTCTTTTGTTCTAATTCCTTTCCACAGAATTTACATTTTTCTCTTTTAATTGTTCTTGTACTTATCATATAAATTTCTCCTTTCATAATTAAAAATTGCTTTTTTATTCTTTAAATCCACTATCATTTTCTATTCTAATCTTTTCTTCTCTATTCTTATCTTCTGCGTTATCTAACGTTACAGTAACGTTATTTATCATTTGTTTATCTCTAAATCTTTGCTGTCTTTTCCTATTGTCTTCCTTGATTTTTTCGAGCTTATCAAGATTTTGGTAAACATCCCAATTTTTAATATAGATTGTTCCATCTTCTACGAATATCATGTGAAGATTCACTAGTTGTTGCATGATCGTTGCAAGCTTGTTTACTGTCTTGTTCATAATTCTTGCAAGATCATCTATTGTTATTGGAATATTCTCACCAAGTAGAACTGCTCCATGTGCATTACACTTTGCAGCTAATGCTAATAGTTGAAACCATACTCTACAATAGGTGTCCCCATCCCTACTATTAAGTAGTTTTTTAATTTTTTCATTGTCAAATATATCTGCCTGTATCTTAAACCAATGAACTTCAACCATTTTTCTTCCTCCTTTGCTATCTTACTGAAGCTCGTTCTTTTTCACATAGATATTCATCCAGTGCTTTTACTCTAAATAAGAACTTGCCGCCTATTTTTGAATATGGTATTTGTTTTTTCTTAACCAGTTGATTAATTAACCAATATGATATTCCTAAATAGTCTGCTGCTTCTCTCATTGTTAGAGTTATTCTTTTGACTTCCTGAAATTCCATATACATTCCTCCTTTCTTTTGAAATTTTATCTTCTTTGTTGACAACTTATCTTTTGTGTGGTAAGCTATTATCGTAAGCAATTGATTACTTGTTTAATGTTGTAATTTTACTTAAAAGTCAAGTCCTGACTGGTTTTTGTCTCTGTAATTGATTTTGCACAATAATCGCTTACTCTGGTAAGAGTATATCAGTAATCTATTATGTTTGTCAAGGGCTTACTGTAAATTTTTTATAATTTTTTAGGAGGTATTCGTATGAGCCTTAATTTTAGTGCATTTGAAGGAAAAAATATTTTTAAATTTGCTAAATATGAAATTAAAGAAATAAGCAAAACTAAATATATAGTTCCAGATAGTATAAATAAAAAGCACTCTAGTGGTGCTCCATTAATTGATATAGAAAAAGACTTTGAAGAATCTATTTTAATAGATTTATTAAATATAGGTAAATTAGCTTTTTATAACGAAAATGATATAGAAAAAAGTGTTTTAGACTTTGTAAATAAATATTCTACATTAGGATTAATAAACGATTTACCTCTAAATAAATACTTTTTCTTAGATGATAAAATAGTTTTAAAAGATTATAACTATATTGGAAATTCTGATTTAACAACAGTAGTAGATAGAAAGAAATATTTTAAATTATTCTTCCCTACTTGTGATGATAGTCAGATAAAAGAATTAATTAATGAAGTAACTAAATTAGCAGAAACTCCTGCCATGGAAAAATACATATTATCTGATGTAAATAAATTATTAGCAGGATCTAATTTATATTGTGAACCTCTAGATATGTTTGTTCAATATGCTAAATACTTATATAGTTTATTAAATAATATTTCTAATGAAGATAATTACAATATAGATGAATTATTAAAGCAATTTGAAATTAACAATGTTAAAATAAGTTTGTCTAGAAAAGAAACTTTATCCGTAGAATTTCAAATCACTTGTTTAAAGCAATATATTGATTATTACTTCGCTAAAACAGTATCACAAGATATTAACTTATTAAAGATATGCAAATTCTGTAATAAAGCTTTTCTTGCTGTTAATCCTAAAGCTGAATATCATACTCCTCAATGTAAGAATAAAGCAAATGTTTATAAAAGTAGAGCAAAAAATAAATAAAAATATCACAAACATTTTTCAATGTTTGTGATATTTTTATTTACTAATAATCTCTGTTTTAGTTCCATTTTTAATATGATATTCCAATTTATTTTTTTTACAAAAATTTATTACTTTATCTGATAGCTCATTATAAAATTCTTTGTTATTTGGATATGATGTAGATAATTTATTATAATTTAGTCTTCCAAAAATAATTTTATCAACAAATTGAATTGATTTCAAAATCTCATCGAAACTTTGCTCTATTATATTAGGAGTTGGATAAGGTTCTATACTAACCCAGGTTTTAAATCCTGCATCATGGAATTTCTTTAATGCTTTTATTCTTTCTTTATATGGTGCTGAACCTGGCTCATTTTTTTCTCTATAATTTTCATCTAAAGATATCAGAGTAATCCCAAAGCTATTATTTTTATTTGTATCCTTTAGCTTATTATATGGTAATATTCCTTTTGTAAGAGCTGTACACACAATTCCATTATCATTTAATTGCTTTATTATTTTAACAGATTGATCTATAATATCTTCATATTCATACATAAAAGGATCTGTCGTAAAACATAAATGAACACTTTTTATCTTATTTTTATACTTTGGAATTTCCTTCTCTAATACTTCATCTACATTTGTAACTAATTTTGGTTTTATCCAGTCTTCATATGATTTTACAACCCCAAATCTCTTTTTCATTAGGTATGCATAACAAGGATATTTGCAACCATGTGAACATCCTTCAACATGATTTAAAGTATAATCACCATATTCAACGCCTGTTTTATATAACAGCGATTTTCTAGTAATAAACTCTTCACATTTTTTCATACTAATATCCTCCTTTGTGATTTATATAAATTTAATATATGCATCGTCTGGAAAAGTGTTTTTTCTTACAGGCACTCCTGATCTTCTAAATACTCTTTCCACCTTACCTTCTAAATTTAATTTTTTTAATGCTGCCTTTGTATATTTACTAGGAATAACAGGGTGTTCTTTTACAATATTAATTAAAGTATCTATTTGTATTGTTTTACCTTTTTCCAATTCATATATATATTCTGATAATTCATCACTTTTGTCAAGTTTTTTTTCAAATCCTTCTAATCTTATTTGTGATTCCTCAATATCCGTTGCTGGAATATATTCCAATCTATCTGTATTTGATATTTTGTCCAAAGCCTCTTTCATAGTATCAAATCCATTTAAATTCTTTGTCACAAATATCATTGACATTTTCAATTGACCTCTTTCACCTCGAATATCAAAATCCAAAGTATATTTAGCACCACATTTTTTTAAATTATCAGTATATGTTCCTTTTATTATTTGTTTTCTTTCTTCACTAGATGCATTTCCCAATTTTGTTGTTATAGAAGACATATCTTTTACTCCAAATAATTCACCCATCTTTTTTTTCACAGAATCAACTGCTATAAATCGATTTATTTCTTCATACATAAAATTAATTAACAATTCAACATTTGAATATTTTGATAAAATTAATTTATTTAATTCAAATGGTAAATCAAACCCAAAGGGATCCATAAAGAAAACTGTAGGTATCATATTCTCTACCGAAGCTGTTAAGTCTTTTAAAAATGTTTCATGAGTTCCATTTTCTACTGCAATAAACAATTGAGGATACTTTTTACAATTACTTAATTCACCATCTTTTAGTTCTTCTCCTATCACACTTTCAATACTTTTTTTCAATTGCGAATAATGTTTTTCATCTTTTTCTATAAATGTTAGTAATATTCTATTAATTTTAAAATTCTTTTCTTCTGCTTGTTTTATAAATTCAATGGCAGTTTTAACTAATATAATTGGAGAACCTAAACTTCCATCTGAATAGATTCCTGCACCAGCAAAAGTATCAATAACACCACAACTTTTTGATCCATATTTATTTAAAACTACTTTTCTCATCCATGGAATTACATATTCTTGTAATATATCTAATTTAGCCTTAGTATGCTTTGCCTGCTCTTTTTCAAAAAAAACTTCTTTTATATTATTTTTCAATTTATCACTTCCTTAAACATTATAACAAATATTTTTATAAAGTAAAATGTTTAATTATATATATCACAAAAAGCATTTTTTGTCAAGAACATTTGTTTTATTTTTATTAAAATAATATACTTTTTATTACATTTTATCTAGTTTTTTATTGTTTTATATAAGTTCTTTTATGAATTATACTGTAATCTTTGTAATACTTGAAAAATAAGCAAAATCCACTAGTAATCATCAATATTTTGATATATAATAATCACAATTAAATATGAAACTCTCACCCATTGTTATGCCTGAAAGGAGGTGAAAAAGGCAATGGCTGGGAGTATTGAAAAAAGAGGTGAAAATACTTATAGGTTAGTAGTATCTACTGGTAAAAATCTTGATGGATCTAGAGCTAGAAGAACAAAAACTATCCATGGAACTCGTAAAGATGCCGAAATTGCACTTGCAGAATTTGTTACAGAAGCTAATCGTGGATTAGTACCTGAAGGAAAACCAGTAACTTTTGAAGAATTCTATCATATTTGGCAAGTAAACTATGGTACAAAAGATTTAGCACCATCTACTTATAACAGATATGTTGGAATGTTAGAGAGTAGAATCCTTCCATACTTAGGTTCTTTTACTTTAGAAAAGATTAAACCTACAGATCTTATGAAATTGTATGATATGCTAGAACAAGATACACAAATAAAAAGACTTTCTAAAAATAATGGAGAACGTACTTTAAAACCATTATCTAAGAAAACTATTCTAGAACATCATAGATTGATAAGTGCAATGCTACACAAAGCTGTATATTGGCAACTTATACCTTATAATCCTGCTGAAAGAGTTCAACCACCAAGAGCACCAAAAGCTCAACATAGATTCTATGATGATGAACAATGTAAAGTTCTTTTAAGAGGATTAAATGAACTTGAAGAAAATGAAATGAAATATAAAGTTGCTATTATTCTTACAGTATTTACTGGAGTCAGATTAGGTGAATTAATGGGACTTGACTGGGAAAATATTGATTTCAGGAACAAAGAAATAACTGTAAACAAATCAAGTCAATATTTAGCGAGTACGGGAGTTTATACAAAACCACCTAAAACACCTAGTTCTTTTAGACATATTTCTATACCTGATTCTGTTATCGACATACTAGAGGAATATAAATTATGGTATGACAGTCAAAAAGAGCTTTGTGGTGAATTCTGGGAAGAATCTAATAGGTTATTTATACAAGATAATGGCAAACCTATGCATCCTGATACAGTAAGCAAATGGTTTGTTAAATTTGTTCAGAAGATAGGACTACCTTATTTGAATTTTCATGGTATTAGGCATACAAACGCTACTCTGCTTATTTCACAAAATGTTGATGTAGCAGTTGTAGCTGCAAGATTAGGACATGCTCAAATTAGTACAACATTTAATTTCTATGTCCATCCACTTGCTTCTCACAATAGAAGTGCTGGTATAGTCTTGCAGAATTTATTAGTAGATAAAAACTAATATACTTATCAGCTAAAACTCTTGATTTCAATAAGTTCAAAAATTGCTTTTTTTAGATTATAAATGAGGATTGATGCTATTTTATGGGCTTTCTAAAAGTTTCTGTCCCCAAGCTGTCCCCATTTACGTCAAAATTACGTCAGAGACAAAAAAATAAGAGTCTGCAATCTCTTGCGACTCTAGTTAAATCCTTGGTTGCGGGGGATAGACTCGAACTATCGACCTTCGGGTTATGAGAACCAGCGGTCAAATCCCGTTATTTCCATAGAATATTAAAAAGTGCTATTCTGTAAGGTTTCAGAACAACACTCTTTTTATTATTTCTCTTTATTTCCTTTGTTTTTCGTTTTGGTTGTGGTCAAAAAAGTGGTCAAATTATGGTAATCGTCTGGTGAGACTTCATCTATATCTCTAGCTTTCTCTTTATCTAAAATACTAATAATCCTATATTTTTTGCCTTTTATTTCAATATAACCATTTTCATTTTCTTCATAAATGGTTGCATGACTTATTTCACCGGATGTGTCATCAAAAACATATTCAATAACATATCTTCCATATTTTAAATATATCTTTACAAATTGGTCCCATAAAAATGCATTTGTTTTTTTTAAATCAGGACAATATACATCAATAAGTTCAAATTCTCTATTATTAATTAATACACTTGTTGATTCACCTTCTAAATTAAAGCTAGGGTCTTTTGTAATTGTTTTTAAACACTCTATTAATGATATATGCTCTCCAACTCCTGGGTAATCTGCTTCTGCAAAATTTTTTATACTTCTTCTTAGTTCTTCATTCATATTATTTCCTCGCTTTCTAAACTATGGCTTCACTAATTATATTACCGCAATCTTTACACATTATATCTGGATCTTGCTCATCTGCACTTTCATTTAATAATGTTCCTGTTAAATGTATACCTCCACATATTGGGCATACTGCTAATTTATATCCGATAGGAAGTGGTACACATCTACTAAATTTTATAGAATTATGTTTTTTCATTTTTTTACCTCCTCGATTTATCTTAATTATATTATAAACCGATTCGTATATTATGTGAAATACAAAAAAATTATAGAATTATAACCTTTGGTTATAACTCTATTTTCTTATTTGTTTTCTCTTATAAATTTTACTAATTGATTTAATTCTTTAAACTTATTTTTTTTATTTATATATATACCATATTCTATCGGTGGAATTTTAAATTCTGTTGTCAACTCTGATATTTCTTTATTATTCAATTCTTTTTCTATATATTCCTTACTTATAAGTCCTATAATTTCATTATCATCCTCAATAATATCCAACATGGCATTATATGTAATATATTTTGCATTTACTAATTTGTCTTCTTCAATTTCTAGTGCTTTGAGAAAATTATTGGTTGTTGCAGACCCTTTTCTAGGCAAACATATTTGCATACCTATGATATCTTCAATTCCAATTTGCTTGCCTAATAATTTTGAATCATTATTAACTACTAAAATATCTTGAATTTCTCCAACCTTTATAAATTCTATTTTATTATGATTATAGTTATCTGTTTTTTTTGAAATAATAATATCAAGTTTTTCATTTTCTAGTTTAGCTATCATATCAGATAAATCTGGAGCTAACATATTTATTAAATCTGTATCAGATATATTAATTGTAATATTCTCATTAATATTAGAAAATTTAGTTAATATTTTACTAAACATTTTGTACATACTTACATGTACTCCTAAATTTATATTTCTGTTTTTTCCATATTTAACAAAAATACTATTTAGCGTTTCTACCGCTTCTTTTGCTTCTTCATATATTTTTTGACCATCAGAAGTTAATTCTATTCCATGATTAGTTCTATTAAATAATCTTAATTCAAGAGCATTTTCTAAATTTTTAATGTGTTTTGTAACAGCTGGCTGAGAAATATTTAATTTTTCACTTGCCTTTGTTATATTTTTCTCGTTTGCAACAATTGTAAATATTCTATATAATTCTAGGTCTACCATATTTAAATCTCTCTTTCTACTTGTTTTTGGTCTAATAAATATTCTTCTCCTACTTTCATTGTTGTTGCTCTATATGGCATACGTTTCTCAAATTCCTGACAAACTTCATCTGATGTACAATGTGCTAAATAAACTCCTTGTACATTATTATTTTGCATATATGATATTGTTTCTAAAGTACTTTCATCCACATTCTTTAAGTGAAAACCTCCTATAACTGCCAGTATATTTCTTTCACCTGTTATTTTTTTTGCAAATTCAACCGTATTGCATATTCCACTATGTGCACAACCTGATATTACAATTAAACCTTTTGAAGTCTTTATTGCAATCCCTGTGTCATCTATTGCTGCATCATCAGTACCATCTTCTTTTGTCATTGGAAAACTCTTTGTTTCAAAGTCAGTTTTTCTTTCTATTTGACCTAAAAAGAAAATATTTTCTGTTATTTTATATGGTTCTGTAGTTTGTATTAAATCAAACTTTTCTGATAATTCTTCTACCTTTTGATTTAATCCTCCATAATTTCCTGTTCTTTTACTTACTCTATAACAATCGCATCCCGGACAGCATATTAAAGGAATCTTTTTATCTATATGTTTTAAACCATTTCCATGGTCATAATGTCCATGACTTAATACGATTGTATCTAGATCATCTAAATTTACACCTAATTTTTTAGCATTTTTCTTAAATATATCAGTTTGTCCTGCATCTAACAAAATTTTATATCCATCAACTTCAATATATAATGAAAGTCCATGTTCATTTTCTAATTGTGGATTATTTTTTCTATTATCATTTAAAACAACTATTCTAACCATATATTCCTCCTAAAACATATATTACAATTTTAACATATTTTTCTATTTTTGTATATGTTTTAAACCAAAACGCTTTTATTTATAACAGATTTTTCTTAATTATTATGTTATATAATTTAAGTTCTTTTGTCCATTTAAATAGATGAATTTTTAAAAAAATTTAAGAATTTTTCAATTTAGACTTCAAATTTGCCTTCTAGATTACTTTAATAAGTGAGAAAATTATTTTTCATATATCATACTCCCACAAACTCAATTTTCCTTTTGCCTCTATCGGTTCATCAAATACTTCTGCATTTTCTAGCTGCCATGCAAATTTTTCAATAAATGTGCTTATAGCATAAACATCTTTATTCTCTTTTAAACATTTTCCTTTGAAATCATCATCACATTTTATGCAATCTACTAATGTTACTTTTCCTAATATTTTTGCACTTGGCATATCTTTTGGAATATATTTTGCTAATCTTTTCATTGCTTCTTTATCTATTCCTTTTCCTGCATGTATTAATAAATCTCCTCTATATTTAGTTTGCCAACTTCTAAATTCAAATCTTTTATCTCCTTGCATTATTAGTGTTGCCCAAGGTTGTTTTATTGTTAATACTTTCAAATCTTTCTATCCTTAAGTATTTCTTTAAATAATTCTCTAGTATTATCATATGTGATTGTTTCAATTGCCTCATCAAAATCTAACCATTTTATATCATTCACTTCACATTCCTGTGCTTTTATCTCTCCACCTATACATTTGGCAATAAATAATACTACTTGTTTTAGTTTTCCTTTATCTGTTACATATTCCATTGTATATCTTTTATTAGCATCAATTTCTACGTCTAAATTTGTTTCTTCTTTTACTTCTCTAATTGCAGTTTCAATCTCTGTTTCATTTTTTTCCACATGTCCTTTTGGAAATCCCCAATGTCCTTTTGTTTGCTTGATTAATAGTACTTTATTGTCCTTTATTATAATGCATCCACAAGATTTTTCTCTTTCTTTATTAATACTTTTACTTATTATCTTATCTAATTCTATTTCTGCTTTTTTCACAAAATAATTATCTGTATAAACTGGTATCCCTATTTTATTAACTTTTTGAATTAATTTTTCTATAGTATCTAATTCCTTGTTTTCTTCTGTTTCTATTTCTATTAAATTATCTCCATTTTTTATATCTTTAATTGCTAATTGAAATCCATCTTTTTCGTATACTACATCATCTTCTTTTATATTCATAATTTCTTTGTACCCTATTGCTTTTAATAATTTCTTAGCATCCTCTATTTCTAGAATATTACAATTAACAGATTTTTGATTTAATATATTACCAGACTCATCAAAGTTCTTGATTTTAAATGTTATTAGTTTTGTTCTTCTATTTGACATTTTTCCTATAATATCTCTTACCAATACTGCTTTAGATAGAATATCTCTTGTATTAACCTTGCCTAACTCCACTTCTTCAGGTACGAAATATGTATCATCCATTGAGAATTTATCTATTATTTTGAAGCCTTTTTCCTCTACTATATTATAGAACTCATCTAATTCACATTTAATTTTTAGTGTTATTTCATTACTATGTTTTAAACTCATCTTATTCTCCCTTCTATTTTTTCTTTGCTATTACATTGAATATATGCCAATGCTTCATTTTGCCTAAACCAGTAGCTCCATCTTTTTCAACTTCTTTAAATTCTATAATCTCAAAATCTTTAAATAATTCTATTACCTGCTCTTTTGTTAGAAAAGTCATTTCTTCTTTTGTACTTTTCCATTCGTCATTAATTCCAAAGAAATTACCAACAAAATATCCATCTTTTAAAATACTATTATTTATCTTATTCCATAATTCTTTAAAATTATTTTTATTGCAAAATGGGAGACAATAATTAGCTACGATTAAATTATTTTTTTCTAATTCAAGACTTTCAAAATTTTGTTTTTGAAATCTAAATTTTTCTAACTCTTCATTATTTAATCTTTTAGTAATTCTTTCTTCAACACTTTCTCTATCAATTGCAAGTACATTCCAATTATTTTTTATTAAATATACTGTATCGTTTCCAGCACCACAACCTAGTTCAATTGCTTTACCTGGATTATATTTTACTTTTTCAATCAAGTATTGCACATTTTTTCTAGGCTTTTCTGATTCTGTGTTATTGTAATATTTTTCTATATTTTTCATTAAATTCACCTTTATTTTAAATCATTATTTATTTTATGTATTGGAAATTTATTTTCTTTTAAGACATCTTTTATTGCTTTTGGTAACAATGGATATTCTTCTATTTTATCTAAATCTATCCATTCATATTGTAAATAATCTTTTCCTTCAACATTTTTCATTATATATTCTATTTTTTTATCTTCTTCATTTGTAAATTCTATCTTATGTACAAACATTATCTCATGATATTTTGAACCTTTCATCTCAAAAAAATTTTCAATTGTTGATATATATCCTGTTATTTCAATGTCTTTTCCTAGTTCTTCTTTAATTTCTCTTTTAATTGTATTAGCTGAACTTTCTCCTATTTCAACTCTTCCTCCAATTAGGGCATAATGGTCAGAATTAACATTTCTATGAACCAAAATTTTACCATTATGAATCATTACTCCTGCTGCTCTTACATTCAACTTATAATCATCTACATCAATTGTTATATCCATATAAATCTCTCCTCTCAATTTCCCCAATTATACCACTCCCTGTGCATAATTCCAACAAATTTATTGTTAAAACTTGTCTAACTCAGTCAACTCTCGCCATAATTGTGACCAAAGTGTGACATTTTCACTTGAAAACGCAAGAAAAAAGCACCTGCCAAAATCTAGCAAATGCTTCATTTTATTATGTTTTCCGAGTCTAGTATCAAATCATTGGTATCCGGGTTATGAGCGCCGGCAAAGGCACTTTTGAAGATTTATGAAAGTTTAAGCTTTTGTTGGTATTTAGCCATTTATAGAAGATTTAGTTTGCTGAACATTTATGCAATTTTAGGATGTTTTTGGAAGCAATTCTTCCTATTCTGGATGTTATGGATCAATGAAATCTTTGTTTTTATGAGTGTAAACAGTTGGTTCGTAGTCTTTTAACCAACAAAAAGAGATGTCAATTTCAAATTGGCATCTCTTTTTCATTAACTTTAATGATAAACCCTAGCACCTTAGCTACCCCATCTTCATCATTTGAATCCGTAACATAATTAGCTTTTTCTTTTATTTCAGGCAATGAATTTCCCATAGCAACAGAATTTGGAGTTAATTCAAACATTGATAAATCATTTTCTCCATCACCTATTGTAACTATTTCTTCAGGTTTAATTTCAAAATATTCACAAACAGCTTTAACAGCATTTCCTTTAGAAACCTTAACAGGAGCAACATCGCAATAATAATTTCTACTTGGCTTCAAATCAGAATTTTTAAAACGTTTAGACTCATTTGCAACAGCTATTCATACACATTCATTTTTTATATAATCTCTAAAAACCCTCATTTTCTCAAAATCAGTACTTGTAATAACACACTGAACAACTTGCTCCTCTACTGCAACCCTTTCTAATTCTTCATAAGAAACTTCCTTGTCCTTTTCATCTGGATATGCAGCTTCATTCATAACTAAAAGATCCTTATAGTTCAATTTTATTCTATATCCATTCTCTCTTGAATATTTTATTAATTGAAGCACCATTTGAGGATCAATTCTCTCATTATAAATTTCAACACCATTTTCTACACATTTTTTTATTTCTAATTTTGTCTTTTCAGTAACCTCTCTTTGACTATTTGTTAGTGTTTCATCTATATCAATAAAAACTGCTTTTATCATCTTCAAGTCCTTTCATTCCAACTTTTTACTACTTTAAATATTCTTTCACAAATGCATTATTCTCTGAAAACTCACCTTTCTTAGCCATTGCAATCAATTCATCAACCATTTCTTTTGTAATTTTACTACTCTTTTTCTCATAAAATTTCTTTAATGGTTTTTGTAAATCCATCATAACCTTAGTTGCCTTATTAACATTTTGCTCTCTCAATAATTTATTCATTTTCTCAATCTGATTATCATAAATCACTTTACCAATCGCAGTATTTTTTATCTGTTCCAAAGTGTTTTCAGCCGTAATATCTTCAATATTCAAAACCTTATCTGGCAACTTCCTTCCAATCAATTTTTCAAATTCTTCATCAGTAACGTTTTGAACATCACCAGTATAATATTTTTCGCAAAATTCTTTCTTTACACAAACATCATCTGAATTAATTACTACTTTGTCATTCAAAACAATATTTCTACTTGATTTTCCAACTAAAATCTCATATTCTCCAGCCTCAACTTGCCATCTATCATTTTCAATATCATAATATTCAAAACAATCTCTATCAAGAACTATATGAACATCTTTTTCTTCACCTGGATTTAAATCAACCTTAGCAAAATCTCTCAATTCTTTATCCGGTCTAAATACTACAGAATCAGCTTTCTTAACATATATTTGAGCAATCTCTTTTCCAGCAACATCTCCAACATTTTTTATTTTAAATCTAATGTCTACCTTTTCATTCTCAATATTAACTTTCAAATCAAAATATTCAAACTCTGTATAGCTCAAACCAAATCCAAATGGAAATAACACATCTTTTCCAACCTTGTCATAATATTTGTATCCCACATAAACAGACTCTTTATATTCAACAGTTATTTCATTTCCAGGATAATTATTAAAACAAGAAGTATCTTCTAATTTATTAGGATAAGTTTCAGCCAATTTACCATTTGGATTCACATTACCAAGAATGCAATCGACAACAGCTTTTCCGCCAGCTTCTCCACCAATGCATCCTGCTAAAATTCCTTTAACTTTATCTTTCCAAGGCATCAATATAGGAGAACCATTTGACAAAACAACAATAACATTTTCATTAACATTACAAATTTCATCAATTAATTTATTTTGATTTTCAGGCATATCTAAAGTTTCTCTATCAACACCTTCAGATTCATAATTCTCTGTAAGGCCTGCAAACACAAGTACAACGTCATTATTCTTAGTAACTTTAACAGCTTCACTTCTCAACTTTTCATCATTTTCAGACTCAATTCTTTCATATCCTTGAGCATATTCAACATCAATTCCATTTTGAACCAAGTTATCATAAGCATTTTCAATCTTATATGGATTAATAGTCGAACTTCCTGCACCTTGATATCTTGGAGTTTTGGCCATATCACCTATAAGAGCAATTTTCTTATTTTTTATAGGAAGAATATTATTATCGTTTTTTAATAATACAATTGTCTCTTTAGCAATTTTCTCAGCAATCTCATGATGAACCTTCTGATCATATTCAAAAGAAGTTTCTTTACCGGCTTTGTTCATTTCTAAATATGCTCCTAACTTTTCATCATATGCAAACTGATTACTTCCCTTTCTAGCAATATCAATAATTCTATCAACAGCTTCATTTAACTCTGTTTCAGAAATTTCTCCATTCTTAACAGCCTCAATAATTTCTTTGGCACCATTACCTCTTCCACCAGGCATTTCCAACTCATGAGTAGCTTTCAATCCTTTAACTCTATCATTTTCAGCACCCCAATCAGAAATAACAATCCCATCAAAATTCCATTCTTTTCTTAAAATATTATTCAATAAATGTTGATTCTCACTACAATATTCGCCATTAGCCTTATTATAAGCACTCATAATAGACCAAGGTTTAGCATTTTTTATAATCATTTCAAAAGCCTTTAAATACACTTCTCTCAAAGCTCTTTCATCAATAACCACATCAATAGTTCTTCTTCTATTCTCTTGATTATTAACAGCAAAATGTTTTACACAAGCTCCAACATTTTCACTTTGAAGTCCCTTCACATATTCCATGCCAAGAATTCCTGTTAAATAAGAATCCTCAGAAAAATACTCAAAGTTTCTACCACACAAAGGACTTCTCTTTATATTAATAGCAGGACCTAAAACAATATTAACCTCTTCTTTTCTAGCCTCTTTTCCCAAAGTTTTTCCTAATAAATAAATCAACTCTCTATTCCAAGTATTACCTAAACTAGCAGAAGCAGGAAAACACGTAGAAATCTCACTTTCATTTATACCAAGATTATCAGCCTTAGTTTTTTGAACCCTCAACCCATGAGGTCCATCTGACATAGTAATCTTAGGAATCCCATACTTTTCAAGTTCAAGGCTATGCCAATAATCATTACCAACACACAAACTTGCCTTCTCTTCCAAAGACATTTTTTCAATTACATCTTTATACTTCATACACTAAATTCCCTTTCAGAAAATACTCTAAAAATAATAAAATACTTATATCACAATTTTTATCAATATTCAATTGACATCGTAAGATATCAGGTGAACTTAGTTAATGATGTGAAACGCAAGGATCATCAGAGATACAACTATCTGGATGAAGCAAATGCTGCTAGTACTGAGGCTGAACGCTCTCGTGCAATTGACTTTTTGAATGCATGTGACTATGCAATCGCAAATTTCGTGAAACTCGACAACGTTACAGCAAAAGACATTGCATTCTTTACTTTTGTATTAACCTATAGATATTTTCCATACGTCCCTTTGATTATATATATAAAATCGTTCATATACATAACCTCATATGCCTTCACACACAAACACATTTAATAAAAAATTAACAGTTTTGCCCAAAACACTAATAATTAAATAAAAAGTATCAAAAATGGTATGCATAATATTGAGAAGCATATCATATTATGGTACAATAATAATTACTAGTTTTTAATACAAACCACATTGGCAATATTCACACAGATAGAATACTTGCCAATTTTTATAAGAAAAAACTTAATCAAAATATGGAAAGCTTAATACATCTTCAATCAGTATATACAGAAAAAATGAAGACGAACTAACATACATAATTGAAACACCAAATCACAAAACTGGAAACTTAATAACAAATGTTAATTGTAAGTGAAAAATGGTCCAACTTATAATTAAAATTTTTAGATGACATAATAATTCGAATAACCTCTTAACTGATAAAAATAAAAATTTCTTATAAGTGTCAATACTTGATTTATCAATACAGTTTAGTATTGATACGTTAAGAAATTTCTATATAATTAATCGTTAGGTTATGTAACTTAGTGGTCCAAAATTCAATTATAATTTAGAAGTTTCGTTGACTATGTTTTTAATAATAACAGAGAAAAAAATTAAACAATTTAAGTAATGCACAAAGATTTTATATCTTTCAAAATATTAATAAAGACTTAAAAGAAATATCTGAAGATTATATTTGTGATTATTCTTTATCATATAGTATTAAATGATATTGATTATATAAAGAAATGCCAAGTTTGTGGAAAGTACTTTTTCTCTGATAAGAATATTACTTTATATTGTAATGGTAAATATTCAGAAGATATTACCTGTAAAGAATATGGAATTAAAACATCTCAAAAAAGAAAAGAAAATGAAGAACCTGTATATGGCAAATATAGACAAATATATGCAAAAAAAGCTATGGCAGTAAAAAGGCATCCAGATATTCCAGAATATAAAGAAAATTATAAAAATTGGAAACCTTTGGCTTTGAAATATTTACAAGAATATAAATGTAGCACTTTGGATGCAAAAACCTTTGAAAAATGGTTAAAGTACACATCAGATGAAAAAATAAAATCTAAACTAAAAACAATAGATGAATTTAAAGATTAAGTATCTATGAAAGGAGACTTCTATGCTAATAAAAGTAAATAATATAAATATCAATTATGAAGTTTATGGACAGGGTTCGCCTATAATTTTATTGCATGGCAATCAAGAAACACATGAAATTTTTGACAATTTAATTGAAAAATTGGAGGAAACTCATACCGTTTATGCTTTAGATAGCAGATGTCATGGAAAAAGCAATAATCCAAAAGAAATTTCTTATGATTTAATGGCAGAAGATACAATTGCTTTTATAAAAGAATTAAAAATTTCAAAACCTACATTTTATGGTTTTAGTGACGGAGGAATTATAGGCTTACTAGTTTCAATAAAAGAGCCTGAGTTATTATCGAATTTAATTATTAGTGGTGCAAATATATCTCCTGATGTTTTTACAACTTTTGATATGTTATTAACTAAATTATTTTACTTTTTCACTAGAAGTAAATTTATTAAGATGATGCTTGATGAGCCTAATATTCCTTTAGAAGATTTACAAAAAATTTCTATTCCAGTTCATGTATTAGCTGGTGAAAAAGATGTTATAAAATTAGAACACACAAAGTTAATTGCAAATAATATTAAAAATAGTACATTAGAAATAATAAAAGGCGAAAAACACGGAAGTTATATTATTCACAGCGATAAAATTTATAAAATTATAAAAAAGTATTTGGAGGATTAAAATGTCAAACTTATATATAATAACTGGTCCTGCAGGAGTGGGAAAAAGTACAATTTCAAGAAGAATAGCAGAATCAGAAAATAAATCTGCACTAATTGAAGGTGATGAAATTTATCATCAAGTAGTTGGTGGATATGTTCAAGCTTGGAAAGAAGGAAATCATCTAGATACATTCTGGAAAATTTGTTTAAGTTCTATAGAAACTTATCTTGAAGATGGATATGATGTTATTTTTAATTATATTGTAAATCCTGAAAATGTTGAATTGATAAAAAATAAATTAAAAAACCATACTATAAAATTCGTTGTCTTAGTAGTTGATGAAAAATCATTACTTTTAAGAGATAAGGAAAGACCTGAAGATTGTCAAATGAAAGAACGTTGTATTGTTTTATTAAATAGCTTTAAAAATAAAAATTATAATGCTCAAAGCATATTAGATACTACAAATTTATCAGTTAATGAAACAATTGATATTATTGAAAATGATAATAGATTTATATTATAGGAGGGTACAGATGGATGTAAAATTAGATTATTCTATTACAGTAGATGAATTCTTGGAAATGGTTGAATCTGTTGGTTGGAAGACATATACAAGAGAGCAAATTGAAAAAGCATTACAAAATACAATGTATATGGTAAAAGCAACTGTCAACGGAAAAACAGCTGGCATAGGTAGAGTTGTTGGTGATTATAGTATTGTTTGTATACTAACAGATATCTGTGTAAAGGCTGAATTTCAAGGCCAAGGTATTGGGCTAAAAATCACATCAGAATTAAAAAAATTAATTGAAGATAATGTGTCTGATGGCGAAAAAATGCAAATAGAATTAACCCCTACTGCTGGTAATGAACCATTCTATGAAAAGGCTGGATTTAAATACAAGCCTGACAAAATAACTGGAATGTATTTATGGATAAAAAAATAATTAAAGGAAGGAAATTATATGAAAAATATAGAAAAAAGAGATTTATATGATATTAACAGAGTTTTAACAGGAAAAACTATCTTTAAGGGTGATTCTATTCCAGATAACAACTACATAGTTGTCGTTTTAGTATTTATACAAAATAGTGATGGAAAATTCTTAATTCAAAAAAGAAGCAAAATAAAAAATGGCAAATATGCTACTACTGGTGGTCATCCAAAGTCTGGTGAAAATAGTATTCAAGGAATTATAAGTGAAGTAAAAGAAGAAATTGGATTAGATATCAATTCAAAAGATTTAAAACTATATTATTCTGGCAGATCTGATTCAGAAAAAGTTTTTTGGGATGACTATTATATCAAAATGGATGTACCTAATATTCAAAATTTGTCCTTACAAAAAGAAGAAGTTGAATCTGTTTGTTGGCTCTCTATAGATGAGATTAATTCTTTAATGAATGGAGATAAATTTTTCAAAAATCACTATGAAGAATTTGAAATATTATTAAATTGGTTGAAGGAAGTTGAAAAAACATGCTACACAAAATGAAATTACAAGAAAGCCCATTTGAAAGAATTAAAAGTGGAACAAAAACTGTGGAATTTAGATTATATGATGAAAAAGAAGCAAGATAAACATTGGTGATCAAATAGAATTTTCTAAATTACCTGATTTACAAGAAACTATCCTTGTAGATGTATTAGATTTATATAGGGATAATACATTTGAAAATTTATTTAAAAAATTATTTGATGATGATGAAGAAATAAAAAGAAAAACATCAGCAATGTATCAATATTATAGTCATGATGAAGAAAAACAATATGGTGTTATTGAAATAAAAATTTCATTAGTAAAGTAAATTTAATAGTTGTATTCAATAAAGATTTAAATAAAGGACTTTTCTGTATTAGATCTAAAAATCCATATAAGGGAAAATATAATTTTGTTGGTGGTAAAGTTGAAGAAAATGAAACCAATGATGAAGCAGCCTATAGAGAACTATTTGAAGAAACAGGAATAAGTAAAAACGATATTGAATTAGACCATTTTATGGATTTAAATTATTTTAAATACGAGAATAATTTACAAGTTTATTATGGAATTCTAAAACATGATGTAAATTTAGTTGAAGAAAAAAACAAATTAGAATGGGTAGAACTTAATCAAGAATTGTTAAACAATAATAAATTTGGTGGAAATTATAATATTCCTCACATAATAACACAAATTAAAGTATTCTTAAAAAATGGAACAGGACTTGGAAAGTATTAAAATTAGATATAATTAAAGAACTTGAAAGAAGGTAAAATGTAAATATGAATAACATTGATTTTTTAAATAAAACTTTAGAAATAAAAATAGATAGACCTATGGGTAGCAAACATCCAAAGCATGGATTTATTTATCCATTAAATTATGGTTATGTGCCTAATACCATAAGTGGTGATGGTGAAGAATTAGATGCTTATGTTTTAGGAATTTATGAACCATTAGAAACCTTTACTGGAAAATGTATTGCAATAATTCATAGAACAAATGATAACGATGATAAATTAATTATTGTTCCTGATAATAAAACATTTACCAATAAAGAAATTAAAGTTTTGACTGATTTTCAAGAACAATATTTTAAAAGTACAATTTTAAGACCTAATAATTATATAAATTGGAATGAAAATATTCCTGAGTTATCTGTAACTAATTTAGAAAACAGTTTAAATTTTTATAAAACTGCTGGCTTTGAAATAAAATATAATAGAACAGAAGATAAATTTGCATTCATATCTTTAAACAATATTCAATTTATGTTACAGGAGTTATCTAATAATGATAAATGGAATGTTGGAGAATTAAAATATCCTTTTGGAAATGGAATCAATTTTCAATTAGACGTCGAAGATATTGATAAAATATATAATAATTTTAAAAATAACAATTACACAATAACTTTTGATATTGAAGAAAATTGGTATAGACAAGATGATAAAATGTTAGGAAATAAAGAATTTTTAATACAAGACCCTGACGGATATTTATTAAGGTTTATGCAAGATTTAGGTGAAAAGGCTGAGTAAAATTCTCAGCCTTTTTATTTTTATAAAACATATTTAGATATAATCGAATTTATCATTCTTATATCAACATTTGATTTAAAATCAAATTGTAAAATATGTCCATTACTAAATGTAAGAATTAGTTCACTATCTATATCCATAAAACCTGCTGTTTCAATTCCATAATATTGTATTTTGGAATATGGATAAGAAAAGTATGCAATTTTTTTACCTGTAACTCCCTTTACATTCACAACAAAAATCCTATTATTAGTAAATATAACTTGATCCCTAATTGTTTTGAACGCACACATTATTTTTTCATTATCTGCCAATAGTTTTTCAACTTCTGGTCTTACTTCTTTTATTTCTATAGCTTTCAAATTTAGAAAATTGGAATCCAAGTTTATTCCTGTAGAAATATTTGGCATATTAAAATCCCCCCTAATTTTAATTTAATAATGTTATTATATCATTTTAATATAAAATATTCACTATTATCAATAAATTAAAACTTTTTTCTTTGTAGGTTAGTCAATCATTTGTCACAAATTATTTAAAATAAATACTTTGAGCACCTATATTGCAAATAACGATTCTTCTTGACTTTTATATTTTTTATGAATTCCCTGGAACTCAACCATCCTAGTGGCCTCATAGGAAAATTATTATATTCTTTTCTCCATTCTTTTCCTTGGTTTCTTAAATCTTCCAAACTATAAAATACTCTTTTATAATAAAATCTTTCTTGATCTTTTCTATGACTTCTTTCCACTCTTCCATTTTGTTTCGGTGTATGTGGTCTTATTACTTTATATTCTATCCCTAATTCTTCTATTGTTTTTTCAAACATCGTTTTTTTGTTTTTCATAAATGCTTGCCAACTTAATCTATTTGTAAATTCAAATCCATTATCTGTTTGTATTGTCTTTACTTTGAATGGAAAATACTTCACTAATCTCCTTACAAACTCACTTGATGCATATGTATCGTGTGCATTCGTAAACCATGTATATCTCAATCTCAAATATTCATCTATCGCTGTGTATTGGTAATATTTCTCTCCCATTTCTTGTAATTCTGCACTCATGCATTGCTTTGACACATATTTTACATCTACTTGTATTTTTTCTCCTGGATATTCTCCACTTATCCATTCATTTGGTTCTCTTTCTTTTTTCTTACTTGGCGCTTTCCTATATATTCCTAATCTTTGCATTACATAATACAACCCTTGTATTGTTCTTGTATATCCTGCTTGACGTAATTTTATCCACAATACTACTAATCCTGTTTCTTTATTATTTCTTTTATAATTCTTTATTAATCTTATCTCTGCTTCTGTATGCTGATTTGGATGCGAATATTGGCGTCTTGATTTATCTTTTAAACTTTCTAATGTTCCATCATATCTTTTTCGCCATTTATATATTGTTCTTTTGCATTCTCCAAATTTATATGCTGCCTTTGCTCTACTCCATATTTTTTGGAAAACTTTACTACTGACTCTTTATATTTTAATCTATCTGTGATATTATTACCCATAAGAGAGCACCTCCGATATGTTTGTATTTCGTCATTTAAACAATATCATTTTTGTGCTCTCTTTTCAATATTTTATTTTTAATGTTCTTGTGACATATCTATTTTAAACCTATATTGCATTAAATTTTTGCTTATAAATAGCTTTTAGTCGGTAAATAAAATTTAGTTTTTCCAAATAGAATTTACTTTTTCAATTGACCCTTTTAAAATCATTTATCTCCCTACTCAATGATATTTATTCTATCAATATTTTCAGGTTCATTATATACTGTAAAATAACTCATAACAGCGTCAAATAAAAAATATTTAGATTTTATTTGTTGATATATTTCAGGATATATCAACAAATTATTATCCGCCATTTCAATTATATATTCTAAACTATATAATTTAATTTTTATTTTTTTAATCCTCATATTTCACAGAAGCCACCACTTACATAAGTTATCTTCATAATCAAACACACTTTATTTATTTTTTTCTAAAAAATTATATACTTTAATAAAACAAGATATTTGATTTTCATTTAATTCTTTAACATCTACCATGTGTTTTAATTCATCCATTGAAAACCATCTAACTTCTGATAATTCATCCTCTTGAACTTTTATATTTTTAAGATCTACATCCTTATTTACAAAATACATTTTATAACAATCATTGCCATCACAACCAGAATCATATTCAACAAACTTTTCATTAGAAAAATCTAACCCTAATTCTTCTTTAACTTCGGTAATAATTCCTTCTAAAGGTGTTTCACCTGATTTTGGATGTCCACCAGTTACTCCCCAATCGCCACCTTTTGCTTTTACTCTCTTTTGCATTAAAAATTCACCATTAGAATTTCTAATAACAACCATTACTACCATAGGATAATATCCATTTGGTATTTTTTCTCCCTTGCGGTATGTTTTATCAGTTTTAACACTATCAGCATCATATAAATCTCTTAATTCATCCATATTCTTACCTCTTTTCTTACAATTACTAAATAGTAATATAATCCTCTTTATACATTATATCTTTTATCTCACCACCAGTTAAGTAATACTTCGGATAATTTAACGACCTTTCTTGATTCGTAATCAATTAATATTCCCATGTCCCTGTTATCCCTATTTAATTGCATCAATAATTCTCTACATGCACCACAAGGCATACCACCATTATGTGGAGGATTATCTCTAAATGCAATTAATCTTCTGATTTTAGTCTTTCCTGTATTTATATACATATTTAATGCCGCTACTCTTTCAGCACATAAATTCAATTTACCTTTTGCCTCTATTGGCTCATCAAATACTTCTACACTTTCTAGCTGCCAACCATAATTTTCTTTGAAAGAACTATCTGTGTATATATCTTCATTCTCTCTTAATAACATCTCTTTAAATTCTGGTGACATTTTCACGCAATCTACTAATGTTACTTTTCCTAATATTTTTCCAGTTGGCATATCTTCTGGAATATATTTTGCTAATCTTTTCATCGCTTCTTTATCTATTCCTTTTCCTGCATGGATCAGTAAATCTCCTCTATATTTAGTTTGCCAACTTCTGAATTCAAATCTTTTGTATCCTTGCATTATTAAAGTTGCCCATGGTTGTTTTATTGTTAATACTTTCATTCTTTACCTCTTTTCTCTATTTTATATGCTAATTCAAATGCTAAATATGGCACTCTAGCTTTCTTTTCAAAATTAATTAATTGACTTATACTTCTTTCTTCCCATTCAACTGCGTCGAGATTATCTCCTGCATAATAGAACGTAAAGTATTTTAGCTTTTTATATTCGCAAACAGCTGCAATAGATGCACCTTCCATTTCAACGCAAACAGCTCCTTTTTTCTGAAATTTCTCCATCTTTTCTCTAGTTTCTCTATAAAATCCATCAGTTGTCCAAGTAGCTCCTTCAACATAATCATAATTATTATCTTTCAATACTTTTTTAAATAACTCCACATATTTTTTATTTAACTCTATCGATTCTGATTCAGGTAAATAATGATAACTTATGCCTTCATCTCTAAAAGCTTTATTAGGAACAATAATAGAACAATCCTCTATGCTTTTATCTAACACTCCACAATTTCCAAAAATAATATATGTATCAACTCCATTAACATTTAATTCTTCAATATCAGCACTTATCCATGGGCCACTAACTCCTGCTAAAAATAATGTTATTTTTATATTTTTATATTTCAGAACATAAACTGGACGCTGACAATTAGCACAACTAATAACTCCTACTTTTTCACATTCAAATTTTCCAACTATATCCTCTAATAAATATTGAGAAAAAACTCCTACCGCTATATGGGGTAATTTATAATTAACATCCCTGGTTCCATCTAATCTTTTAATTCCATAAGGTTTTATTAAACCTTCTTCTTTACTGTAAATTATCATAGTTTATCCCCTTTCTATTTTTTGCAATTTCATCATAGATTATATTTTACTTTTTCAATAAAGTATTGCACATTTTTTCTAGGTTTTTCTGATTCTGTATTATCATAATATTTTTCAATATTTCCCATATTATCAAATTCCTTTATAATTCAAATTTATATAACTTTTCGCCATTGCTTAATTTTTTTATAAATTTAGCACCAAATTTTTCATAATAATTATTTAATTCTGTTTTTAGGAATATTTCGTTATAATTTCTCTTCTTGCTTTCTTTTAAAATTGCATCATTCAATATTTTTGAATATCCCTTTCCTCTATATTCTTTTTTTACATACATCGTTGCGTACCAAGGCTTTAAATTTATACACTCATCACAATCATTTGGAAATATTGAAATAAATCCAATTAACATGTCATTACTTAACAATATTAATTTACAAAAATCATCCTTGTTTAAGTTGCTCTTTATTTTTTCTATTTTTTTAGCAATTCTATTTTTCTTATCCTTTTCTTTATTATCTGTCCATTCTTCATATTCCAATATTGCAACTTCTTTTAAAAAATCTATTTTATCTAAAAGATTATATACTTCAAGCATATGAGTTACCTCTATTATTTTTGAATTCATTTTCCCCAATTATACCACTCCCTGTGCATAATTCCAACAAATTTATTGTTAAAACTTGTCTAACTCAGTCTTTTCTCGCCCTAACTGTGACCAAAGTGTGACATTTTCACTTGAAAAAGCAAGAAAAAAGCACCTGCTAAAATCTAGCAAATACTTAATTTTATTATATTTTCCGAGTCTAGTATCAAATTATTGGTATCCGGGTTATGAGTTCTTTTTATATCAAAATGTTAATTAATTATATAATTTTTAGTTTTTGCAACTTTTGTTCACATTTTTTATTATTTCTTTCTATTTTCCTAACCTCTTCGAAACTATCATGTCTCTCACGATGTAGTCATTTTTTTTATAGAATTCTAAACCTCTCTTGTTTGGTCCAAATACTTCTATGTTTACTCTGGCACAATTAATCTGTTTAAAATATTCTTCCATTTTTTCTAGTAGTTTTTTGCCCGTGCCTTTTCCTCGGTCTGCTTTGCTAACGATTAATTCTAAAACCATTCCTATTTTTGCACAATCGTTTGTTAGTTTGTCAACTTCATCTGGCTTGTTAACAACGCCCATAATTACTCCATTAACGATTCCGTCTTCGACAGACACAAATACTTTGCCATTTTGTTCTTTAACTTTCTTCATGTCCATCTCGTATGCTTTTTCCCTATATTGGGGCGACATTATTTGTGTATGCCAATCGTCGATGTCTATTAGATAATTTTGTAGTTCTACTAATAAGTCTTTAATTTGCTCATCATATTTTGGGTCATATTCAACAATCATTTTATTTAACTCCTCTATTTTTTATTATAATATACTTTAAATCACACTTTATATCTGTTTTGCATATAATTAATTTAATTTATAGGTGAAACAAATATGTTTTTTAATGCTGCTAAAGCAAATATAAAAGGTGGGAGAATTTCCAAATATTAATGGAACTTTCACTATTCTTTTCTTTAATAATTTTATTAATATATCCACTTTCTATCTTCTAAATTTTTTTTGCAATTCTTCTTCTTCATCTAAATTTCTTTTTTCTTCATCAATATACTCTAAAAATATTTTATTGTCAAAAGCTCCTTTTTTTTCATTTTTTTTCTTCATAATCTTGTTTACTTCTTCAAGCTTATAACCTTTTAGTTTCATTATTGCGTTTAAAACTTCCATCAAATCCCCTAGCTCTTCTATACTGTTTTCCTCTATAAATTCATTAGCTTCTTCAAGTACTTTTCTATTTAATTCTTTCAAATATTCCGCATCATCTAATATTTTATATTTGCTTTTTCTCCCCTTCATATTATCAATATTTTCTGGAATTTTATCTCTTACTAATTTGTTATATGTATATCTAAAGTTGCTATCTATTATCTCAATTTCTATCCCTATTACACCATATTCTTTTTCTTGTTCATGAGTATAATATTTAAGCATTTCTTCAGTTTTATTATTTATTTCTTTATTATCTTTATCTGGAAATATTATTTTAAACAAATTTTTAAAAGAATCTCCTCTATATAAATTTTTAACTCTAACCAAAATTCTTTCTTGCAATTTAGGTAATTTAAAAAATTCAATTTCATCCCCAACTTTAATCTTCCTTCTTTTTTCGTCATACAATCTAAATTCAATTGTTTTGGTTCCATTTTTCATTCTTTCAAATGGATCCTCTTTTAATTTCATTGTGTGCCTCATTTTTACTCCCTCCTATATTTATTTTTCTTATCATTTTGTCCTTAAATATAAAACTTTCTTTTATTGGTTTATCTAAATTTTCATTTTTTAATACTTCTTTTATCCATTCATGTGCATAAGTCTTTATCATGTGGATTTCTCTTCTTTTAACTTCTGTCTCGTTATTATAATAACTGTTTAAAAAAACATTAATGGAGTTTTCATCAACTCCTCTTTTTTTAGAAATAAACAAAAAACATATCACACTTGCCACATCAAATAAAGAATCTCCATATTTTGCATCATCAAAATCTATAAAGCCAATTTTATCTTTGCAAATAAATATATTATCCTTTGTTAGGTCAAAATGCAAAACAGACTTCCTCTCATTCTCTTTTTTTGAATTATGAATTTCTATTTCTTTAAGATTAAAATTATTATCTCTTGTAATTTCGTGCAATTTTCTTAATTGAATTGCAAGTTTTCTTACAATATTATTTTTGTATTCTATATTTTCTATATTCTCAATTTTTGTCCCATATTGTTCGCCATTTATAAAAGTGTAAACAACTATGTAATTATTTTCTATGTTACAATAATAATCTCCATTTATATTTTTAACTATATTAGGAACAATAAATCCATTTTTTATTAAAAATAAGTGAAGATTAATCATTGATTTTGTATGTTCTTCTTGTTTATATATTTTAGCTATAAATTTATTTTGATTGTCAAAAATAGTATATACATTTCCATCTGTTGAATCATTTCTCTTTTCTATTATACAGTTTTCAATTTTATATTCATGTCTAATTGTATTAAATATATTTTCTTCCATACTCTTTTCCTCAATTTATTATTTAAAATATCAACGCAAAAACATGTTTTATTGTAAATAATTATATATTGTATTTATCAAAAAAACAAGTGAAATTCTGCAAAACTTGTTTTAAAATTTTGCGCTAATTACTCTAAAATACAAATAAAAAGTTCTAGCTAATTTCTAGAACTCTTAATTTATCTGGTTGCGGGGGCAAGACTCGAACTTGCGACCTTTGGGTTATGAGCCCAACGAGCTGCCAACTGCTCCACCCCGCGATATTTTTACTTACTAACTAAGTATACCCCTATTATCCCCTTTTGTCAATACCTATGAAAAAATTTATCTTTGTTTATTTTTTTATATTTCTATTTTTTCCTTTATTTCTTCATATTTGGATTCTCCTATACCTTTAACATTTTTTATATCTTCTATATTTTTGAATTCTCCGTTTTCCTCCCTATATTTAATTATTTTTTTTGCAGTTGATGTTCCTATTCCTGGCAACTTTTGTAAATCTTTTTCGTTTGCGAGATTTATATTAATTTTTTCTTTATCATCACTATCACCGATGTTTGTTGTAATATATTCTATATTTTTATCTTCAATATTTGGAATATATATCTTCATACCATCTTTTAAGACATAAGCTAAATTAATTTGAGTTAAATTTGCTTTTGAAGTTGCTCCTCCAGCTGTTTTTATTGCATCTATAATCCTTTTTCCTTCTTCCAGCTCTATAACTCCTGGTTTATTTACTTCACCTGTAATATGAACAACAATTGTTTTTTTCTCTTCTACTATTTTATTCTCTTGCTCTCCAAAATATTCCTCATAATTGTAATTATTATAGTTGTTTTCTTCAATTTTCTTTAGTAGTATTACAACAAATATAGTTAAAGTTACTATTCCAATTATAATAATTATTTTGATATTATTATTTATTTTTTTCAATTAAATCATTCCTTTTTTGTTTAATTTTAGTATTGAATTTTTCAGACACTTAATATATAGTTATATTAGAGGAGTTTATATGAGACGTATAAAAAAAATTATTTGCTTTTTAATAATTATTTTTAATATTTTATCAATTAATAAATTTTGTAACGCTGCAGAAATCAATATATCAGCTCCAGTATGCGTTCTTATGGAATATTCAACCGGTAAAATATTATTTGAAAAGAATTTAAATAAAATGATGTATCCTGCAAGTACCACCAAGCTTATGACTGCAATTTTGGTATTAGAAAAATGCCAACTAACTGATGTTGCCACCGTAAGTAACAGTGCCGTTGATTCTGTACCGGCTGGTTATTCCACTGCATATTTGCAAAAAGGTGAGAAATTAACAATAGAGCAATTATTGCATGTATTATTAATTCCATCTGCTAATGATGCTGCAAATGTGCTTGCAGAACATGTTGGTGGCTCTATAGCAAATTTTGCCAATATGATGAATTCTAAAGCTAAAGAAATAGGTTGTGAAAATACAAATTTCAAAAATCCTAGTGGTATTCATGATAAAAATCATTATTCGACTGCTTATGATCTTTCGCTTATTGCTAAGCATGCTATGCAATTTCAAACGATAAAAGATATTGTTCAAAAAACTGTATATAACCTACCTAAAACAGATAAATATAATAGTGATAATAGAATTTTTTATAACACAAATCTACTATTATCCCACCATTCACCAGATGATTATTATTATCCATATGCAACTGGATTAAAAACTGGTTATACTAATCCGGCAAAGGATTGCATAATAGCCACTGCAAAAAAAGATGATTTAGAATTAATAGCTGTTATTCTTGGTGCAGAAGATACCAACGGAAGTTTAGTACCTAAATTTTTAGATTGTAAAAAACTTTTTGAATATGGTTTTAGTAATTATTCGTATAAGAATATAAAAAAAGCTAATTCAGTTGTAACAAAAGTTAGTGTATTAGGTGCTACCGAAGATACTAAAAATTTAAATATCTTAGTTAAAAACGATATTAATGTATTTTTGGAAAATAATTTTGATATTAACAATTTAGAACCTAAATTAGAATTAGATACTCCACTTGTTGCTCCAATAAAAGGAGGAAGCACAATTGGAAAAATTACCTATGATATTGATGGAATAATTTATACATCTGAATTAATTGCTGAAACTGATGTTAATATTGTTAACTTTGTTTTAATTATTTTTAGACTTGGTTTAATCCTACTTGTAATATTTATATTTTTTGCAATTTTTAGGAGAAGTTAGAAGCTTAATCTTCTAACTTCTCTATACTATCTTTACCTAAAATGATAGTTATATCTATATTTTCTGAATAATTTCCTGTTGATATATTTCCTATTTTAATAGCATTTTTTATTTCTGATATTGCAGTTTCAGATATTGAATTTCTATTTATTATTGTTGTCCTAGTTGTTTTTGAGGTCTCTCCTGTATTTTTTACTTTGTATCCTGCAGTTTCTATTCTATCTATAATTTTTTCAAATTCATCTTTATCGCCTGTTCCATTTAATACTTCTATTTTTATATTACTTCTTTCTTCACTGCTAATCTGAGAATTTTCCTCATCTATATTGAAAAATAGCTTATTTACTACTTTCTTTGTCTCCTCTTTATCACTACTATATATCCATACAACATTTGCATACTCTGGTACTCCTGGTAAAGCTGCTGTTTTCAAATTGTTTATATCAAATTCCACTGCATATGGTATATAATCTTTTATTGCATTAAAATCCAAGTTTGTTTCTACATATTTTTGTGCAATGTCTAATATACCATTTATTTTTGTTACACTTTTCCAACTTAACATTTTTTTTGCTAAAGCTGTTAAAAATGCTCTTTGTGTCTTCATTCTTCCTATATCTTCTTGTCCATACTCACTTGGGTATGTACTACCATTATTATTATGTCTAAATCTAACAACCTGTTCTGCTTTATCGCCATCTAATAGTTGTTCACCTGCCTCTAAATGTATATGTAAGTCCTGGCTTGAATCATCATAATTCATATCAATTGGGACATTAAAAGTTACGCCGTCTATTTCATCTACTAAAACCTTTAATGCTTCTGTATCAACCATTAGATAATATTTAACATCTATTCCCGTAAGATTGCTCACATATTTCATTACCTTTTGTGGTCCATTTTCTGTTTGATATACAGAATTTATTTTATCCCAGGCAGTTGCACTTGACTTATAATCCCCTATAAATGTATCTCTTGGTATTGACAACATAGCGGCTGATTGATCTTTCGGGTCATATGAAGCTAATATTAAAGTATCTGTCAAATTTTGACTTTTTCCTAAAATTAGGCAATACATTTTGTCTAATGATAAAACCGTATCTTTATCATGCCCTATAGCAGTCATCAATAGTCCTTTTGTTCCTCCTCCATTTTTATAAACCTTATAACCAAAAATCACTCCAATCGCTAGTAATATAAATATTATAATAAGTAAAATCTTCTTACCAATTCCCTTTTTTTTCTTTTTAAATTTTATTTCGTTTATTTCTTTTGTGTTTTTTTCCTTCAAATTTATCACTCTTTCTTTTTGTTCTGATTCTATTTATTAAGTATAGCAAAAAGAAAAACAAATATCAATACAATTTTTTACAAAAAGTATAGACAAATTTTCAAAAATGTTGTATTATGGTAAAAACTGGGAGGTGATATTATATTTTAAAATTAATAGACTATTTTTTTATTATCTTTATTTTTAATCTTTTTATTGTTTTTTACTCAATTTACAATTTCTTCGACATTAATATTTCCCACAATTTGCAAGGTTCTAAATTAAATATTAAAATCAAATAATGGAGGTGATTTTTATTGCACACTTTATTTTCGTTTTATTTTTATCTTCTATTTCCTGTTTGTTTGGTCTAAAAATCTTCTATCCTATTTTTACATCATCTACAATTATTATTGAATACGGGTTACATCCATTCGACATTTGTATAGAACAACCTTTGATTTGGAAATACATAAAAATTTTATTTGTAATCTCATATATTTTTTCATCCATTATTCTTTCTAATTCATTTTTTTCATTATTTATCCGTCCATTTATAAAAACTTTTTCTAAAAAGATTAAGCATCCCAAACATATATCCTCTGTTAATTCCAACGAACTCTCTCTTTTTATAGGAAAAAATATTTTTACAGATGAGAAAATATTTTTACCTGAAAAAAGTCTTTACCAAAACATTTTAGTAACTGGAACGATAGGTACTGGAAAAACAAGTAGTGCAATGTATCCTTTTACACAACAACTAATTAAATATAAGTCCAATAATTTCGAAAAAAAGATTGGAATGCTTATTTTAGACGTTAAAGGTAATTACTATAAACAGGTTAAAAAATTTTGCAAAATATATAATAGAGAAGAGGATTTAATTATAATTGAACTAAATGGAAATTACAAATATAACCCTTTACACAAGCCAAACTTAAAGCCTTCTGTCTTAGCAAATAGATTAAAAACGATTCTTTTGCTGTTTTCTAAAAATAATACAGAATCTTTTTGGTTAGACAAAGCTGAGCAGGTTTTAGCAGAAGCTATAAAATTATGCAGGCTTTATAATGATGGTTATGTAACTTTTGATGAATTACATAAAATAATTATGGTTAATGATTATTATCTGGATAAGTTAAAAATTTTAAGAGAAAAATTTAATAATAATTATTATAATCATAACGAAACCTATGATTTACTTTCTTCCATAACCTTTTTTGAAAAAGAATTTCTAAATTTAGACCCTCGTACTTTATCTATTATAAAATCAGAAATAACACGCATTACTAATAGTTTTATTGGAGAGTATGATATTTTAAAAACCTTTTCTCCACCATTAGAGGAACTTAATTTTTTAGGTTTTCAAGATGTTTTGGAAAATGGAAAAATAGTTGTTTTAAATATGAATATCAGTGAATATGCAATTTTGTCTAAAATAATATCAGCATATTTAAAATTAGATTTCCAATCAGAAGTCATGATGAGGCTAGCAAATAATTTTCAAATTTCTAATAGAAGTGTTGCATTTATTTCTGACGAATATCATGAATACTGTACGGAAACAGACAGCAACTTTTTTTCTCAAAGTAGGGAAGCAAAATGCATTAACATTCTGGCAACACAAAGCTATACATCTCTTCTTAATACCATTAATAATCAAGCTACTGTAAAAATGATTATTCAAAATTTAATAAATAAATTATGGTTTAGATCTGACGACATTTTTACAATAGAAGATATACAAAAGCAAATTGGTAAAGAGGATAAAGAAAAATCTTCTCATTCAATTTCTGAAAATGCACAAAAAACAGTATTTAGTTATTTAACTAATTCGTTGAATTCTAAAAATTCTAACATTTCGGAAACCATTAGTACATCTATTCAAACAGATTTTATCTATGACACAAAATTTTTTACTCAAGAATTGGAAAACTTTACTGCCCTAGGCTTTTTATCAGATGGTTCCAAAATTATACCACCCCAAAAATTAAAATTAATACCATATTTTTTATATAAGGAGGATTTTCATGAAAACTTTTACTAAAAAAATTATTATTATTTTACTATTTTTTATTTTATTATTTAATATTTTTAACATTTCTTATTGTTTTTTTGATTCTACACCAAAGATAGTTACTAAATTAAATGATGCTTTTACTAAAATAGAAGAATGGCTTTTAAAGCTTGCTACACCGGCTGCCGCTGTTGCCGTTGGAACAGGTGTATTTATGAAAAAATTTAGTTTTGGTGATGAAGAAAGAATAAGGATAGCCAAAAAGTTAATTAGAAACTCACTTTTTTCTTATGGATTTATTTTAGCAATTGACTTAATATTATCCGCCATAAAAACACTTATAGTATAGGTGATATTTATGGAGCAACAAAATATTTCTTATATAATTTTTGAAACTATAAACAATTTGTTAAACAATCTATTGTCTTCCATTGATACAACCCTTTATGAAATATTAGATGAATTGGCTTTTATAGATACAAATATATTAAAAATATCATTTTTTGAAAAAATATTTGGTACTTCTTCAACTAATGGTTTGTTATTAATTGCAAACTCTCTATTAATTGCTTTTGTTATATATTATGCAGTCAAACTTGCTTATTCAAATTATACTAATCAGCCTGTAGAATCACCTCATCACTTTGTTTTTAGACTGCTTATTTTGGGTATTAGTATCAATTCTTCATTTTTTATTTGTGAGCAGATTCTAAATATTAATCATTTGCTTTCTTCTTCTATACAAGAGCTTGGACAGTCCATATTTGGTTTTTCTATTTCTTTTTCAAAACTTATTGAAAAATTAAATGTTGATATATATTCTATAACTTCTGACTTTAATATTTTTTCCTTTGATGGAATTTCCAAAACATTTATAACTATCAGCCTTTTTAATTTAATTTTTTCTTACTCTCTAAGGTATATTATGATAAAACTCTTTTGCCTACTAACTCCATTTGCACTATTGACATTATTAAACAATTCAACAAGTTGGTTTTTCAAATCATGGATTAGATGTATTTTTTCACTATTAATAATGCAATCATTTATTGCTCTAATACTATTACTAGTTTTTTCAATTAGTTTCAATTCTAATACTATGTCAAAATTAACTTACCTAGGATGTATATACGCTTTAGTACATATTAATTCATATATAAGGCAATTAATCGGCGGAATTTCTACAGATGTGTCAAATAATTTTGGCATATCACCAAATTTATTTAATAGGAGGTCTTAATGAATTTTATTTTTCCTCAAAATTACAATTTTGACAATAAATTATTTGGTTTTATATCTTACAGCTCTCTAATACTAAATTTAATATGGGCCTGTATAATATTTTTTATATCAAATTGTTTTTTTAACAGTCTATATATAAAAATAAGTGCAATTATCATATTATGTTTCCCATTGCTCTTGTTCACTTTTATTGGTGTAAATAATGAAAATATTGTGTATTTTCTCAAATATTTTCTTAAATATTTACTAAAAAACAAACTTTATTTGTATAAATAACATTTATTATAATTTTTTTCATATAAACTGTGTTTTCCCAAAAGATTTATTGTAAAAATATTCAGAAAATGATATAATTTGGCAAATAAACTTTGGGGAGGCATTATGCTATGAAATTAGAAAATACAGAAATATTACCTTTGTTTTCAAAAACAGAAATACCAGATATTTTTTTCTCAGAATACTTATCACAAGCAAATGGTGATTTTATAAAAGTATATTTGTATTTATTATTTTTGTCTAAATATGATAAAGACGTAAAACTAAATGATTTATCAAAAAAATTAGTACTTCCTCTAAAGGTTATACAGGATGCCTTAAAGTATTGGGAAGATATTGGCGTAATTACTAAAAAAAATACAGGATATATTATTAATAATTTACAAGAAATTGAGTTATATAAAATATATAAACCTAAAACATCTTTATCTGCTGAAGAACTAAAAAAATCTGCAGAAGGTCAAAAAAGAGCTCAAGCTATAGAATATATTAATAATAAGTATTTTTCTGGGTTAATGCCTACTTCATGGTATCCAGATATTGAATTATGGTTCAAAAAATACAATTTTGATGAAGAAGTTATGATTGCATTATTTGGTTACTGCTTTGATAAATCTGCATTACACAGAAATTATATCCAAACAGTTGCTGCTGCATGGGCTAAAAATAATATCAAAACTTTTACAGATTTAGATATTTATTATGAAAAACAAGAAAAATTAAATATAATTGCTAATAATATTTTAAAGAAATTAGGTTTAAAAAGAAATTTATCTCAGTACGAGTACGCTTACATCGAAAAGTGGGTAATTGACTTTAAATATAACCTAGATATAATTGAAATTGCATTAAAACGTACTACATCTAAAGCCAATCCAAATTTTGACTATTTAGATAAATTATTAAGTGATTGGCATGACAGAGGATTTACCAATTCTGACGAAATCCAAAAATTTTTATTGGAAATGAAACAGAAAAATAAGAATGTACAGAATTTAGAAAAATCTTCTGGATATAACAAATATGAACAAAGAACTTATGATAATTTAAACAATTTATACGCAAATGTTAAAAAAAAACAAGAAGCATAAGGATGTGAAAAAATGAATAATTCTACTCTAAAAAAACTTTTAACAGAATATGAAAATAAAAGAATTAATGCAATTCAAATGGCTGATATAAGAAAAAAAGAATTATATTTGCAATACCCAGATTTGCAAAAGATAGATGACGAATTAAATTTTCTAGCTATTTCAACTGCAAAATCTCTTATAAATAAAAATGATCCCACTCTTTTAGAAAAATTTCAAGAAAAAATTAATGTTTTAAAAAATAAGAAAAAACAGGTTTTAAATTCTCTCGGAATAAATGAATCTTACTTTTTACCTAAATTTGAGTGTAATATATGTAAGGATACCGGATATATTGTAGAAGGCTCTAATTCTATAATGTGCAATTGTCTAAAACAAAAAATATTTGATTTGGAATATAATAAATCAAATATTTATAACATAAAGAATCAAAACTTTCAGAATTTTAATGAACTATTTTATTCTGATAAAATAGATGAGTCAAAATATCACTCAGACGTTTCTCCTAGAGAAAATATAAAATTAATAAAAGATATATGTTTTAGTTTTATCAATAACTTTGAAAAAGCAGAGGAAAAAAACTTGTTATTTACTGGCAATACTGGCTTAGGCAAAACTTTCCTTTCTAGTTGTATAGCAAATGAATTAATTAAGCAAAGAAAAACCGTTTTATATCAAACAGCTCCTGTAATGTTAGATACAATAATTGACTACAGGTTTGGCAAATCTAATAATTCTAATATTTTAGAAAGTATATTAAATGTAGATTTATTAATAATTGATGATTTAGGCACAGAATGTGTTAATAACATGAAATTCACTGAATTATTTAATATAATTAATACAAGGTTGTTAAATCAAAAAAATATAACTAAAACAATAATTTCTACAAATTTAAGTTTACAAAACTTATATAATACTTATGATGAAAGAATAGTTTCTAGAATAATTGGGGATTACAATATTTGCTATTTTTTCGGAGAAGATATAAGATTTAAAAAAATCTGTGATTAATCAATTAATCACAGATTTTTTATATTGTTATCTTTCTTCATCTCCTGTATCACCAACTTCTTCTGTACCGTGAGGAGGAACAAATCCTTTATCCATTGCAGTGAATAAAATACGTTTCCTTAGATATCCTGCATCGTTGATTCTTGCACCTTTTTTACCTCCGTTTTTTTGCATTATTTCTTCTGCTAATTCCATAAGTTTTTGTTGCTTTAGTCCATTTGGTAGTCTGTGACTCAGTATTGCTACTATACTTTTTTCTTGTCTTTTTACTACAGCATCTGTTTTAAGCTTATTCAATCTTTTATAAAAAAACTTTGAAATTTCTTCCACATTTTTGTATCCTTCTTCCTGCCCAGAGTTTTTAGTTATTTCAATTATTAACTCCATATTTTCTTTCATAAATTTTCCATATATATCTGTTAATATTTCTCTCTCCTGATTATCTGATATTACGTCTGGATTATCTACTACCTCGTCAGCCAAAATACTTATTTCGCCAAGGTTTTCAATAAGAAGCATTATTGGGTTTACTGAATCTTTTTTAAAATTCATCATATTATTCACTTTCTTCCAAAGATATTTTTTCTATACTTACTACCTTACCTTCATTTGTCCTCATTAAAGTTACTCCCTGCGTTGCTCTACCCAATATACTTATGTCTTTAACATTTAATCTAATTATAGTGCCATTGTCAGTTATAAGCATAACATCTTCTTCATCTGTCGCTATTCTTATTCCAACTATATCTCCAGTTTTAGGTGTTACTTTATAAGTTATTACACCTCTTCCCCCTCTATTTTGTACTCTATATTCTTCTAATTCTGTTCTCTTTCCAAATCCATTTTCTGTTATGGCAAGAAGGGTACCTTTAATGTTAGAAATAATAGACTCCATACCTATTACACTATCATCTTCATCAAGTCTAATTCCAATTACTCCTTGTGCAGTTCTTCCAACTGGTCTAACATCTTTTTCGTCAAATGTAATGCTCATACCTTTTTTTGTTACCATTACAACATTGTCTTCGCCATCTGTTAGTCTTACATCTATTAATTCATCATCATCTTTTAATGTGATTGCTAATAATCCCGTTTTTCTTGCTGAATTATACTCTGTAAGTGCAGTCTTTTTTATTAGTCCATTTTTAGTTCCCATCAATAAATATTTTCCTTCTGAGAAGTTATTGATTGGTATAACTGCGGATATTTTTTCGCCTGGATCTAGGCTTAATAAATTAACAATTGCTGTACCTTTAGCAGTTCTTCCTGCTTCTGGTACTTCATATCCTTTCAATCTATATAATTTTCCTTTGTTACTAAAGAATAATATAATATCATGTGTGGATGCTGTAAATATTTGTTTTACAAAATCTTCTTCCCTTGTTGCTATACCTGTTATTCCTTTTCCTCCTCTTTTTTGGCTTTTATATGTATCTACAGGCATTCTTTTTATGTATCCAAAGTGAGTTAATGTTATTACGCTTTGTTCTTCTTTAATTAAATCTTCTACATCAATTTCGCCTTCGGCTGCTGCTATTTTTGTCTTTCTTTCATCTCCATATTTTTCTTTAATTTCTGTTAATTCTTTTTTTATTATATCAAATACTAGTCGCTCACTACTTAATACTTCTCTATAATATTCTATTAATTTCATTAGCTCATTGTATTCTTCGTCTATTTTTTCTCTTTGCAAACCTGATAGCGTCTTTAATCTCATATCCAATATAGCTTGAGCTTGTATATCAGATAATCCAAATCTTTTCATTAATCTTTCTTTTGCATCATCATATGAGTTTCTTATAATATTAATTACTTCATCTATATTATCTAAAGCTATTTTTAATCCTTCTAATATGTGTGCTCTTGCTAATGCTTTGTCTAAATCGAACTGTGTTCTACGCAATATAACTGTTTTTCTGTGGTCTATATAATAATCCAAACACTGTCTTAAAGTTAGTATCTTTGGTTCTCCATTTACCAATGCTAACATTATTATTCCAAATGTATCTTGCATTTGTGTGTTTTTATATAGTTGATTTAATACTACTTGGGCATTTGCATCTCTTTTTAATTCTATAACTATTCTAACTCTATCTATTCTATCTGATTCATCACGTAAATCTGAAATTCCCTCTAGTCTTTTTTCTCTAACCAATGAAGCAATATTTTCAACTAACTTTGCTTTATTTACTTGATATGGCAAAGAATTAACAATTATTCTTTGTCTATTATTGCTTGTTTCTTCTATTTCTGCCTCTGCTCGTACTGTAATTTTTCCTCTACCTGTTAAATATGCCTCTTTTATTCCTTCTCTTCCTATTATTATGCCTTCCGTAGGAAAATCTGGCCCCTTAATTATTGATAATAACTCTTCATCTGTAACATTATCTTCATCAATTATTTTAATAATTCCATTTATTACTTCTGTTAAATTGTGAGGAGGTATGTTTGTTGCCATTCCAACTGCTATACCCGAAGATCCATTAATTAATAGTGTAGGTATTTTAGATGGAAGAACAGTTGGCTCCTGCAATCTATCATCATAGTTTGGCATAAAATCTACTGTATTTTTTTCTATGTCTGTAAGCATTGTTTCTGCAATTTTAGCCATTCTTGCTTCTGTATACCTCATTGCAGCTGCACCATCGCCATCTATTGAACCAAAGTTTCCGTGTCCATCAATTAATCTATATCTCAATGAAAAATCCTGTGCCATTCTTACCATTGCATCATAAACAGAAGCATCTCCATGTGGGTGATATCTTCCTAAAACTGACCCTACAGTATTAGCGCACTTTCTATATGGTTTATCTGAAGTAATTCCATCTTCATACATTGCATATAAAATTCTTCTGTGAACAGGTTTTAATCCATCTCTTACATCTGGTAAAGCACGAGATACAATAACACTCATTGCATAATCTATATAGGATGTTTTCATCTCTGTTTCTATATCTCTTTCTATAATCTTTCCGTCACGTGATTCCATTTTTTTACCATTCCTTTCTGCCTTTTGTCTTTTATAATTATACTAAACTGAAAAAAATTATGCAAGGAAAAACGCAGAAAAAACTGTTATTTCTAGTAACTAAACTAGCATTTTACTTAATTCTATTTGTTCTTGAGTTAAATTAAAATCTCCTCCATTGTTTTTTATTATTTTATGAAGATTTTCTATTTGCCTTGCCTGTTTTAAAGCTGTTTCAAATGGCATTAATTCTTTTAACTTCTCGTTTATTTTTCTATATTCTTTTTCCATTCCATTTAGGTTTTTGTCTTTATAATACGCTTTCCAGTTGTTTTCATATTTTACTAATTTGTCTAAATTATTTATTTGATTTGTAAAGCTATTTTCAATACTTTTAGAAATATTGTCTAATATAACATTTTTTCCTTGCCTTATAAGCGTTGATGTTCCATATTTTATCCAACCTTTTTTTGTTACTTTGCTTAGTACTGAATCTAAAACATTTGATAAACTATCAATTATTCCTCCGCTTTTTATTGCCTCCTGCGCTTGTGATAAATTTTCAAAGTTTCCAGTAAATATTCCCATTGCACTTTTTCCTAAATTTATTGCAGAATTAATTGCTGTATTAATTCCTTGTTTTAAACCTCCCTTAACCAAACTATCTTTTATATTAATTATTTCATCTTCAATTAAATCTGGTAGTACACATCTTAATCCTATATTTACTGCCGTGTTAATTGTTTTTCCAAGTGTTGTTTCTAAAAATTTATTTTGCTCTTTTTCTAAATTATTTACATTTGCTATATTTTGTCCTATTTCTAAATCATTCATTTTTACTTCTCCTAACTTCTAATATTTTATTTTTTATTTTTTTTATAAAAATTTTTTTTTTCTGTTTATTAAATATTTTTCTATAATTTTTAAATACTCTTTTTTTATATTTTTATCTATTTTATTTGCATTTTTATTTATTATTAAATTATATTTATTATTTATATCTATTTTTCCAATAATATTGTATTCAGAAAAAATTATTTTTAAAATGTTAATATCTATTGAATTTTTATTAAACTTATTAAATAAAATATTTATTTTATTATTATCTATATTCCATTCTTCTTTATATATTTTTAAAATATTTTTTGATTTCTGTATTTCCAATAAATTTGGCTCAACAATAAAAATATTTATATTACTTTTTTTTATTATATCTTTTGTATAATTAAAAAAACATTCTGAAGAAGTATCTATTATTATAACATCATAAAATTTTTTAACATCATTAAATAAATTATTAAATTGAATATTATTAATTTTATATTTAGAATCGAATAATAAATTTATTCCTGAAATTAAATCAATTCTTTTATTTATTTTAATTTTTAATTCTTTTAAACCTATTTTATCTTTTATTAAATTATTTTCTTTTATTTTTTTGGAGATTCTTTCAGAATATTTTTTGACACCTAAAATTGTATGAAGAGAATTATTTAAAATATCAAAATCTATTATTAATATTTTTTTCTTTGAATAAATTAATGATTTAGCTAAATTAACTGTGAAAATGCTTTTCCCTACACCGCCGCTACCTAAAATACAAATAATTTCTTTTTGTGAATTTAATTCTTTTACCTCTTTTATTTTTTGTTTTTTATTTTGCTTATTTTTGCTATTTTGTTCTATTATAATTTTCTTTAAATCATTTATTTCTTTTTTTATTTTTTCGTTTTCGTCTTCTTTTTTGTTTTTTATTAATTTAATTATTTCTTTAATTTCTATTTTATTATATAAAATTAAATATACATTTTTTGAATATAAATTTTTCTCTAACTCTTCTTTTTTATTTTCTAAAATAATTACTATATTTACTTCATTATTTATTTGCTTAATTTTTTCTATTAAATTTTCTATTTTTTCATTACCTGGTAAAGCTTCACTTATTATTAAAAAGTCAACTTCTTTTTCAGTTTCCAGTATTTCTATTACCCCTTCTTGATATTGAATATCTTTTCCAATGACAATAAAATCCTTTTCCTTTTTTAGTTCATTATTAAGTTGTGGTTCTGCTAATGAGGTAATTATTTTTTTCATTTTTTATCACAATCCTTTTTCAATAATATTTTTTTCGTATTCTGCTGCATCTATTTTAGTCAAAATATGTTCATTTCCAACAAACATCAAACATTCTCCTCTTTTTAGAGATTTTATTTCTATTTTTTCCTTTTCAGAAAGATTAGTATATTTACTTAATAATATTATATTTTCTTCCTCTAGTGCAAAAAACGTTTTTATTTCTGAATTATTTAAAATACTTTTACCATATATTCCTTCTTCCAAACTAAATAAATCTGATATATCTTGAGTTATTGCCACACTACTTCCGCCAAATTTTCTTATTGTTTTAAATATTTTATATATAAAACTAGCAACGTCTTTATTTGATGTTACACCTATTAATCTCCAAATTTCATCTAAATAAATTGCCTTTTTTATATTTCTATCCTTTTTTATTCTATCCCAAAAATAATCAACAAATAAATACATTGCATATTTTAAATTTTCTTCTCCCATCTCGTAAATATCTGCAACAATTAATTTATTATTTAAGTTGAGGTTTGTATAATTATTAAAGAAACTTAATGAACCTTTCACAAATGGAATTAGCCTTATTTTTAATATTTTTGTTTTTTCATCTTCATCAAGTAAATTACACAAATCCTCAAGTAATGGCATATCATATGTGTCTTTAAAATCTGGTTTTATATTAATTTTATTTTTTTCAATTTTATGTAACGAATTATCATCAAATGTTATACCTTTTCTTTTATACAACTCTATTAGTTTTTCTTCTAATATTGCTTTTTCTTCCTCATTTATATCTCCGAAAATCAAATTAAAAAATCCTATTAGTTTACCAATTTTATTTGCTAAGTATCCTGTTTCACCATCTTCTAAGCTATCTTCTCTTATATCAAATATATTTATAAAAGTATCAGAACCTGGTCCAATTTTTATTAATGTGCCATTTAAATTTTTGCATAATTCACCATATTCTCGATCTGGATCTATAATATATTGTTCTATCCCTAATAATCTATATCTTAAAATTAATAATTTTGTATAAAACGACTTACCTGCTCCACTAGTTCCAAAAATGCAAATATTTGCATTTTTGTATTTATTTGTATCATATCTATCCACAAATACTAAAGAATTGTTATAAATATTAGTTCCTACAAAAATTCCATTTTCATCAAAAATTGCAGATGAAATAAATGGATATGTTGATATTAATCCTCCTGTTAATACATTCCTTTTTAATACATTTTTTAAATCTTCATTATTTTCCATTATTGGTAAAACAGACAAAAAAGCTTGCTCTTGCCTAAAATATGCTTTACGTGTTTGCAATCCTTTACTTTGTAAAAGTCCTTCTAATTTATTAATAAAATACTCCAATTCCTTCAAATTTGTAGAAAATGTTGTTATATAAATATATAAAAAATATAAACTCTCATTATTTACTTGTAGTTCTTTTCTTATATATTTAGCGTCATTATACGTAAATGCCGCAATATCTATGTCTTGCCTATTTTGATTATTTGTTTTTAAATCTACGCCTACATTGCCTATATGATAAGTCAAATCTTTTATTGTTCTATATGTATCTTGTTTTTCACAAAAAATAGATATGTTTAGATTAATATTTGTATCTATTATTGTTTTTAAAATTAAATCTGTTTGCTCCCTGTAATAATTAGTTATTAATATACTAGAATAGTACATCTCATCTATTTCTATATATTGTGGATTTTTTAAATTAATATATGTTGGTGCTATTTCTTTAATTTCGTCATAAGTTCCTTGTAAAAAAATCATCTCATTTTTTTTATTTTTATTAAATATTTTATTTATTATATTAATATTTTCATCACCTCATTTTTTAATTATTTAAATAAATTCTGGAATTTAAAAAAGAAAATAAAACATTTTTTGAATCATTAATATTATTTATATCTATAACACCATTTCCACATCTGCTTAAGCAATCTTTTATCTTAAAATATTTATCATTTAAGTTTTCAATCGCCAAATCATCTACTGTCTTAATTTTTTTATCATCATTTTTATACTTTAATATTATATAAAAATTTTTTGATGATGATTTTTTTTGATGATTTAATGATTGAATATATTCTATATATTTATTTGAATACTCTGATATACTTTTTTCTTCTTTTTCCTTTTGACAATTTATATTGGAAATATGTTTAGATAAATCTTCTTTTTTACTTTGAATTAAAATTTGAAAATTAAAATCGCATGTTTTTAAAAATATTTTATATGAATTTAAAATTGCCTCTTTCTCCAATTCCGATTTTAAATTAAAATTAATTGGATATATTTTTATTATTTTTATATAAGAATTATTTTTTAATTTTATAATTCCATTTTTTAATATTCTTTCAAAAGGCAACCATTCTTGAATAGAATTATTTTTTTTCATAAACCTCCTTTTTTATAGAATTAAAAATATAAATTTTAACTATAATTAGATTACAATAATTTGTGCTTTTAGTCAATGTTTTTCGTATTCCATTTTTCGACATTTTATTTTATTTTATTTTTATGTATAAAAAAAATTAAATTAGACATAATATTAGCATAAGGTTAATATTAGTTGAACTAAGAGTAATATGGGATTTATTTTTTGAGTTTTATATTATTCGAGCAAAGATTTATAATGGTTTAATAACTTTAGATTATTATAAGTCGGCGACGAGAGTATATTGTTTGTATGTAAGCTATATTGTATTTTTTTATATTTTTAATATATGGTTGTAATATATGCAATATATTCGAAGTTAAGATTATTCTTGTATTTTATAGTGGTCATTTTTAGTCCCTTCGTGGATGAATATGGTTATTATTGGTGCATTAATAGTCGAGCAACTGATTAATATATTTGGTGAATAGCTTATTTATGCAGTAATGTATATTAGGTTAAAAGTTAGGTATATTAGTTTTAGCTGAAGATTAATACTAGCTTTATCGATAAGAAATAGCAAGGTAATATTCCTTGCTATTTCTTATTCTCCGTTATATATCTAAGTTTTTAACGAATTTTGCATTTGATTCTATAAATTGTCTTCTTGGGCCAATATCATCTCCCATTAAAATTGTAAAAATTTCATCTGCTTTTATTGCATCTTCTAGTTTTACTTTTACTAATATTCTTGTTTCCGGGTTCATTGTTGTTTCCCATAATTGTTCTGGGTTCATTTCACCTAAACCTTTGTATCGTTGAATATTAATTTGATCTCTTGCAATACCTTTTTCTGCTAATTCTTTAAAAGATTCATCTAAATCTTCATCTGTATAGCAATATATATCTGTCATTCCTTTTTTAGACAATTTGTATAATGGTGGTTGCGCCAAATAAACATTCCCATTTTCTATTAACGGTCTCATATATCTAAAGAAAAATGTTAAAAGCAATGTTCTAATGTGTGCACCATCAACGTCGGCATCTGCCATTATTATTACTTTTCCATATCTTATTTTTGTTATATCAAAATCAGCACCTATACCAGCACCAATTGCTAATATAACTGGATTCAATTTATCATTTCCATATATTTTGTCTGCTCTTGCTTTTTCAACATTAAGCATTTTACCCCATAAAGGTAAAATAGCTTGAAATTTTCTATCTCTTCCCTGTTTTGCACTACCTCCAGCTGAATCTCCCTCAACTATATATACTTCACAATTTTCGGCATCTTTTTCACTGCAATCTGCTAGTTTTCCTGGTAGTGTAGAAGTTTCTAATGCATTTTTCCTTCTTACTAATTCTCTAGCTTTTCTTGCTGCCTCCCTTGCTCTTGAGGCACTTATGCATTTTTCTAATATTGATTTTGCTACTGTTGGATTTTCTTCTAAATATGCTGAAAATTCCTCATTAACAACACTTTGTACTATTCCTGTAACATTACTATTACCTAATTTTGTCTTTGTTTGCCCTTCAAATTGTGGTTCTTTTACTTTAACTGAAATAACGGCAGTTATTCCTTCTCTTATATCTTCTCCCTGTAAGTTTCCGTCTTTTTCCTTTATTAAATTATGTGACTTTGCATAATCATTAAATGTTTTGGTAAGAGCTCTTTTAAATCCCTCTAAGTGTGTTCCCCCTTCTATTGTGTTAATATTATTAACAAAAGAATATATATTTTCTGAATATGCAGTTGTATATTGTATAGCTATTTCAATTGGAACCTCTCCATCTTTTTCTATATATATTGGTTTAGCATTTATCTTTTCTTTATTTTTATTTAAAAATTCTACAAATGAACTTAATCCACCCTCATAGTGAAATTCTGCCTTTTTCGGTGTTTCTTCTCTTAAATCTTCTATTGTAATTTTTAAACCTTTTGTTAAAAATGCCATTTCTCTAAATCTATTTTCTAATACTTCATATTCATATTCAAGTGTTTCAAATATTGTATCATCAGCTAAAAATCTTACTTTCGTACCAGTTTTATCAGAATCTCCTATCCTCTTTAATGGTTCTATTGTTTTTCCTCTTTCAAACTTCATCTCATATATGCCACCATCTCTTTGAATAGTAACTTCTACCCATGTTGATAAAGCATTTACAACAGATGCTCCAACTCCATGTAATCCCCCAGAAACCTTATAACCACTATCTCCACCAAATTTTCCACCTGCATGTAATTTAGTATATACCGTTTCTGCTGCTGATATTTTTGTTTTCGGATGTATATCTACTGGAATTCCTCTACCATTATCTTGTACACTTATTATATTCCCAGGCTCTATTTGTACATTTATTTCTGTACAGTATCCTGCTAAAGCTTCATCTACGCAGTTGTCTACAATTTCATATACTAAATGATGCAATCCTCTTACAGAAACACTACCAATATACATTCCTGGTCTTTTTCTTACTGCTTCTAATCCTTCTAGAACCTGTATTTGATCTGCTCCATATTTATGCTCGTATTTTTCCATTACTTTATACCTCCAATTTTATTAGTCCTTCTTTCTAAGGTGCTTGTGGATATGTTAGAAATATATCCTCTTGTTTCATTTTTTTCTACTGTTATTATTAGTGATTTTTTATTTTTTTCTGATACATCTATTATCTTATCACTAATATTTATATTTTTGCAAACATTTTCTAAATTTTCTTTTTTTTCTAGTGTTTCTATATTTAGAATAGCTATAATTCCATTGGTATCTATTAAGGTATCCTTTCCTATATGCAAATACACTAAATTATCTCTCCTTTTTTTACTTGATACAAGTAATAATCCACATTTTCATTAATAAAGTTTATTTTTTCTGCACAAGTTATTATTACTTGTGTATTATTTATATTATTCAAAAAATTTCTTCTTCTTTTTATATCTAGTTCTGACATAAAATCATCTAATAGTAAAATTGGCTCTTCTTCAATTTCATCATGAATCACTTGTAATTCAGACAATTTTAGCGATAATACTGCTGTTCTATTTTGCCCTTGAGATCCATAGATACTTAATTCTTTGTCATTTATGTATACCTCAAAATCATCTCTATGTATCCCCTTTGTTGTATATCCTTTTATAATGTCTAATTTTCTTCTTTGTGTTAATAAATCCATATAATTTTTCTTATTTTCACAACAAGATGTATAAATAATATCAATTTTTTCATTATCATTTGTTATTTTTTTATGTATTATGTTTATTTTTTCTATAATTTTATTTATAAACTCTCTTCTATAATTACTTATTATATTACCATATTCAACTAGCTTTTCATCCCATATTTCCAATAAACTCTCTGCTTTTCCCTCTTGTCTTATCTGTCTTAAATAATTGTTTCTTTGTTCTAATGTTTTATTATACATATTTAGAATGTATACATAATTTGGTCTTAATTGTCCTATCATCATATCTAAAAATCTTCTTCTTAGTGCAGGAGTTCCTTTTAATATATTAATATCATCTGGTGTAAATATAACAATATTTATTTTACCTAATAGCTCACTTAATTTTTTAATTTTTACACCATTTACTAAAATTTGCTTTTTATCAGAAATACAAATTAAAATGTTTCCATCTCTGTCTTTTTTAGAATACTCAACTTTTATCCTAGCATTTTCTTCACCTAATTTAATAAGCTCTTTTTCTCGTGTTGTTCTAAAAGATTTTCCAAAAGCACATAAGAAAATTGCTTCTAAAATATTAGTTTTGCCCTGTGCATTATCTCCATAAAAAACATTTATATTTTTTTTTAATTTTATTTCTTGATTCTCATAGTTTCTAAAATTATGTAATTCTACTTTGTTTATGTGCATATTATTCCTTCATTCTTATTGGTAAAATCATATATATATAATCTCCATCATCAATAGGTCTTATAATACATGGTGAAATACTTGTACCAAAATCAACATATATTTCTGGGTCATCTATTGCACGTAACGCATCCAAGAAATATTTAGGATTAAATCCTGCCTCTAGGTTTTGTCCTTCTGTAGCACAATAAATTTCTTCTTTTGCATCTCCTGTTTGATTTGTACAGGATATTATAACTTTACCTATATCCACACATACTTTAACAGGATATTTTTTTTCTTTTTCTATTGCTGATGCAGAAATCAAACTTATTCTTTCAAAACAGTCTTGAATATTTTTTCTATCTACCCTTATCCTTGTTTCCCAGTTTTCTGGAATAACACTTGAATAATTTAAAAATTCCCCATCTAATAATCTTGTTACAATTTTGCAATTTTCCATTTCAAATAATGCTTGATTTTTATTTACTCCTATTTTTACTATATCAAAAGAGTCTAATAAAATTTTATTTATTTCATTTAAAGTTCTGCCTGGTATTACAGCAACAAAATCTTTTACTGCTTCTTTTAAAGCTTTAGTTTTCCATGCCAATCTAAATCCATCAACAGCAACAACATTTAATCTATTATTTTTAATTTCAAATAAGCATCCTGTAAAAATTGGTCTATTTTCTTCTGTACTAACAGCAAAAATAGTTTTTCTTATCATTTCTTTTAAAGATTTTTGTTCTAATTCTATAGAATTTTCAACATCTATCTTTGGAAGTTCTGGAAATTCTTCTGGATTCATTGTTGCTAATTTATATAATGAACCTTCACATTCTATTATTAGTAAATTATTCTTATCTAAAGATATACTTATTTCTGTATCTGGTAATTTTCTTATAATTTCACTAAACATTATACTATTTACAACAGTAGCACCTTGTTCTATTATTTGTGCTTCATTAATAATATATTCTATCCCCATTTCTAAATCATATGTTGTAAACTTTATATCATTATCATTAGTTTGAATTAAAATTCCTTCTAATATAGGCATTGTAGTTTTACTAGCAACAGCTTTTGTTACGGAATTAATAGCTTTAAGGATATTTTCTTTTTCACAAACTATTTTCATTTTTATCGTCTCCTTATTATAATATAATTTAATATTTTTAGTAGTAGTAATAGTAGGTTATGTGGATTATGTGGAAAACCCTGTGCATATCTTATTTCCTTAAGAAAAACAATGTTAATAATTTCGTGGAAAACTAATAAAGTTATCTACAGTGTGAAAATTATTTTGTGAGTAAGTTTAATATTAACAAGTTTTATACAAACAATTAACAATTATATGTGAATATCTAATGCATTGTTTCCGTAGGAAGAGAAAGCAATTTTTTTTGCAAACACAATTTTATCAAACACAAATTTTTGAAAAAACCATATAGTTATTTATATATGAATTATTTGTCTGATGTAAGCAAGTTTTTAACACTATCCACAATTCTTTTTGTGCTTGGATTTTCTTTTACTTCATTCTCGATTTTATTACAAGCGTGTAAAACTGTAGTATGATCTCTTTTTCCAAATTTAGCTCCTATCACTGTCAATGGTTGTCCAGCAACACTTCTACATAAATACATTGCAATTTGTCTAGGAAATGTTACATCAGCAGACCTTTTTATTCCTTTTAAATCATTAACAGTAATATTAAAATATTTAGAAATTGTTTCTTGTATCAATTCTATTGAAAGTACTTTTTCTTTTTGAGTAACAACATCATTAATTGCTTTTTCAGCCATCTCCATAGTTATTGGACTATTGATTAAAGAAGCTTTAGCAATTAATTTATTTAATGTACCTTCTAATTCTCTTATATTAGAATCTATTTTTGTAGCAATGTTAGATAAAATATCGTCATCTATAATAATATTATCTAATTGTGCTTTCTTTCTTAAAATAGCTAAACGTGTTTCATAATCTGGATTTGAAATGTCAGCAATAAGACCCCATTCAAACCTTGACTTTAATCTATCTTCTAGAAAATTAATATCTTTAGGAGGCCTATCACTAGATATAACTATTTGTTTACCACTCTCATGAAGCGCATTAAAAGTATGAAAAAATTCTTCTTGAATTCTTTCTTTACCTGCAATAAATTGAATATCATCTATTAACAATACATCTATATTTCTATATTTATTTCTGAATTGTTCGTTTTTATTATCTTTAATTGCATTAATTAATTGATTAGTGAATTTTTCAGAAGTAACATATAATATACTTGTATTTTTATTATGTACTAATATTTCATTTGCAATAGCATGCATTAAATGAGTTTTGCCCAAACCAACGCCACCATATAAAAAAAGTGGATTATATGATGTGGCAGGAGCTTCTGCTACAGCTAACGCAGCAGCATGTGCAAATCTATTGTTATTTCCAACAACAAAACTTTCAAACGTATATTTAGGATTTAAGTTAGAATTTAAAGTTTGAGTGTATTGTCCTACTTGTGATATAGATGATTCTTGCTCATCTTCATTATCTTCATTTAATATAACTGTAATATCCCATTCTTTGTTTGTTAAATATTTAAAAGTGTTTTTGAATAATTCATAATAACGTGACATTATGGAATCTTTTTGGAATTGTGTATGTGCTACTAAAACGATAGTGTTATTATCCATACTTTGCAATTCTAAATCTTTAATCCATGTCTCATAAGATATTTTTGTAACTTCACCTTTTAACAATTCTTTTGTTTTTTCTAAAAATTCATCTAATTCTTCCCTCTGCATTTCTTTTTCAATCCTTCCAGTTATCCACAGAGTTATCCACAAATGTTGATAACTCTGTGTGTAAATAAATTTATTATTATAAAATAGTAAAAACAAAAATCTAGAAAAGTCTTGTTGCCCTACTGTTTTTCTATCATATCAAAAATGTAACAAAATAGTCAATACATAAAATAAATAAATGTGGAAAACTTTTAAAAATTGTGAAAAGTTACTTCTAAATATTGACATATTCATATTAAGTGTTATATAATTATACTACTTGTGAAAATAAAGTTAAATATATCTATTACGATAGAGAAATAATATGCAGGAGGTGCAAAAATGAAAAGAACATATCAACCTAAAAAAAGACAAGAACAAAAAGAACATGGTTTTATGAAAAGAATGAAAACAGCATCAGGAAGAAAAATATTAAAGGCAAGACGTGCAAAAGGAAGAAAAAAAATAAGTGCGTAAGAGAAAAGGTCACGTGAATGTGACCTTTTTGAAATAGAAAATATAGAATTTGAGTGATTTTATGAAAAAAAAGAAAACATTAAGAAAAAATTATGAGTTTAAAAATGTGTTAACAAAAGGAAAGATGTACGCGGGAAAACAAATTCTTATTTATATTTCTAAGAACAAACTCAATGAAAACTTAATAGGAATTGCAATTAGTTCTAAATTATGTAACGCAGTTAAAAGAAATAACATAAAGAGGAAAATAAAAGAAAATTATAGACTAATTGAAAATAAGATAAAAAAAGGAAATAATATAGTATTTCTATGGAATAAAAACACTGAAATAGATGAATTGAACTTTCACACTATAAAAAAAGATATGGAAAATATTTTTAGCAAGGCAGGAATAATGGAATGAAAGCTATATTTATAAAGATGATTTTATTTTATCAAAAAAGGCTATCACCATTAATCAGTTCTACAGGAATTAAGTGTAAGTATTATCCATCTTGCTCAGAATATACAAAACAAGCAATAGAAAAGTATGGCTCAATTAGAGGAGTTTGTTTAGGAATAATCAGAATTTTAAAGTGTAATCCATTTTCAAAAGGTGGATATGACCCTTTAAAGTAGTAAAAGATTAAATATATTAAAAAAATTCATGCCTAAGGAAGGAATGATAGTAAATATGGGTTTTATTTCGGAAATATTTGGCTACGTGTTAAATTTTTTGTATGGAATATTTAATAATTATGGAATTGCAATAATTGTCTTTTCTGTATTACTTAGAATAATTTTAATACCAATAACAATAAAACAGCAAAAAGCATTAAAGAAAAATGCTAAACTGCAAAAAGAAATGAAAGAAATACAGGAAAAATATAGGTCAAATCCGGAAAGATTAAATCAAGAGACAATAGAGTTATATAAAAGAGAAAAAATGGGGCCATTTAGTGGTTGCCTTAGTGGGATTTTACAAATAGTAATAATATTATCTGTATTTTGGCTTGTAAGTAAGCCTCTAACATATATGAAAAAAATTAATCCAGAAATAATAGAAAAATATGCTCAAGAGCTAAAAGAAGATGGAACGAATTCTTCATATACAGAAATAGCAATAATAAATAAAAAAGCGGCAGAAGATCCAGAAGTATATATAAATATGGAATTCTTAGGATTAGATTTAAGTAAAGTACCAACACAAAGCTTGGATGATTATAAGGTATATATAATTCCAATACTGTATGTTATTTCTTCTATAATTTCAATAAAATTAACAACAAAGATGAGTAATAAAAATAATACAAAAAAAGAGAAAAAATTGTTATGTGAAGCAAACGATAAAGATAACATAAAAGAGGAAAAACAACCAGACGAAATGGAAATGATGCAACAAATGAATAATAATATGTCATATATGATGCCAATAATGTCTGTATTAATAGCAATTATAGCTCCTTTAGGATTAGCGTTATATTGGTTTATAAGTAATGTATTAATGATAATTGAAAGATTAATTATAGATAAATTTATAAATCAAAAGGAGGAAATTGAAAATGAATAGCGTAATAGCAGAGGGAAAAACTACAGCAGAAGCAATAGAAAATGGATTAAAACAACTAAATGTATCAAAGGATAAAGTAAACATAAAGGTATTAGAAAATGCAGAAAAAAGAAGCTTCTTTAGTATTTTAGCACCAAGAGTGGTAAAAGTGGAGCTAACATTAAAAGATGTAAAAGAACATTATGCTCCAATGCAAGAACATGTTAATCAAATTACTCCAGAGCAAATAGAAATAGCAAAAAAGAATTTAACAGTTTTTTTAGATGAATTCTCTACAAAGTTTGAAGATTTTGATTATGATATAAAGGTAAATGGAAATGACATAAATGTTGAATTAAAGGGAAATGATTCAAGTAAGCTAATAGGCTATAGAGGAGAAACCTTAAATTCAATACAGATAGTAATGTCTACAATTGCTAATAAAAATGTAATGGGGAAGGTAAGAATAATATTAGATATTGCAGGTTATAGAGAAAAAAGAAAAAAGGTTTTAGAGGATTTAGCAGACAAAATTTCAAAAACTGTAATAAAAACAGGAAAAACTATAATGCTAGAACCAATGCCAGCATATGAGAGAAAAATAATACATACTAGATTACAAAATAATGAGAAAGTAAAAACATTTAGTAAGGGAGAAGAACCTTATAGAAAAATAGTTATATCAAAAAATAAATAATAAAAATCAGAAGTCAAAGTTCAGATTTTAGTTTTAACACTATTTCTAACTTTGACTTTTTTAGGAGGATAATAATGAATACAATTGCTGCTATATCAACTGCGATGGGAGCAGGAGGAATAGGTATAATAAGAATGAGCGGAAAAGAATGTTTTGATATTTTAGACAAAATATTTGAACCTGCTAAAAAAGAAAATATAGATAAAATAAAAGGTTATTCTATTAAATATGGATACATAGTAAATAAAGAAACTAATGAAAAAATAGATGAGGTTTTAGTTTCATACTTTAAAAGTCCAAAAAGCTATACAACAGAGGATATGTGCGAAATTAATTCTCACGGGGGAATCGTTGTAGAAAAAGAAATTTTAGAATTATGTATAAAAAATGGGGCTATATTGGCTGAACCAGGAGAATTTACAAAAAGAGCTTTCTTAAATGGAAGAATGGATTTAGCGCAAGCAGAATCTGTCATGGATTTGATTAATTCTAAAACAAGTAGAGAAGCAAAGGCTTCTATAAATCAACTTAAGGGAGGACTTTCAAAGGAAATAAATCTGATAAAAAAACAACTATTAGACATAATGGCAGACATAGAAGCAACAATAGATTACCCAGAGTATGATATAGAAAATGTTACACAGAAGAGTGTTGAAAAAAAATTAAAATCTGTAAAAGAAGAATTAGAACATTTAGAAAAAAGTTTTGATAATGGTAAAATATTAAGAGATGGAGTAAAAACAGTTATAATTGGAAAACCTAATACAGGTAAGTCGTCGCTTTTGAATTTACTGTTAAAGGAAGACAGAGCTATTGTTAGTGAAATAGAAGGTACAACAAGAGATACAATAGAAGAGTATATTTCTATAAATGGAATTCCTATAAAAATTGTGGATACAGCTGGAATAAGAAATACAAGTGATAAAATAGAAAAAATTGGAGTAGAAAAAGCTATAAATTTAATTGATGAATCTGACTTAATAATTGCAATTTTTGATAATTCAAATAATTTAGAAGAAGATGATGAAAAAATATTGGAATTAATAAAAAATAAAAATGCCATTATCTTATTAAACAAAATAGATAAGGAAGATAAGATGAACGACGAGAATAAAAAAATAGCCAGTTTAAATAAAAAGACAATAAAGATATCTACTAAAACAAAAAATGGCTTAAATGAACTATATGATGCGATAACAGAAATGTTTGATTTTGAGGAGATAGAAAAAGGAGAAGAAACGGTTATAACAAACATTAGGCACAAGAATCAGATAAGTATGGCAATAAAAAATGTTATTAACGCTATAAAAACAATTGATGAAAATATGCCAATAGATATTATTGCAATATATATAAAGCAAATATTAGAAGATTTAAGTAAGATAACAGGCGATAATGTGTCAGAAGATATTATAAACGAAATTTTTTCTAAATTTTGTCTTGGAAAATAAAATTTAACCTATAGGTAAAGTCTTGCAAGAGTAGGGATACAAAGGAAAATGTTGAAAACAAAAGTGGCGTTATTTGACAAAAAGACAAAACATTTTTAAATATAATGGACTAAATAATAAAAAATATAAATATTGATAAAAATAGTGTTTGTACAAAACCGTGTTTCTGTTTCATGGAAAACGGCTTAAATAAGGGGTTTAATGAAAAAAGGAGAATGTATATATGAAATATGATGCAGGAAAATATGATATAGCAGTTATTGGCGCAGGCCATGCTGGATGTGAAGCAGCACTTGCTACTGCAAGAATGGGTTTAAAAACTTTACTATTTTCTACTACATTAGAAGCAGTTGCAAATATGCCATGTAATCCACACATAGGAGGAAGTTCAAAAGGTCATTTGGTTAGAGAATTAGACTGCCTAGGGGGAGAGATGGGCAAGAATATAGACAAATCTTTTACACAAATAAGAATGTTAAATACATCAAAAGGACCAGCTGTGTATTCTTTAAGGGCACAGGCGGACAGAAAAAAATATCAAGCAGAAATGAAACATACATTGGAAAAACAAGAGAATCTATTTCTTAAACAAGCAGAAATTGTGGATATATGTGTAGAAAATGATAAGGTAAAAAGTATAGAGACAAATGTAGGCGCAATTTATAATGTTGAATGTGTAATAATTGCGACAGGAACATATTTAAGGGGAAAAATACATATAGGTGAAACCAATTATGATAGTGGACCAGATGGAGTATTTCCATCTATTAAACTTGCGGATGTATTAAAAAGATTAAATATAGAAATATTTAGATTTAAAACTGGGACTCCTGCAAGAATTAATAGAAAAAGCGTAGATTTTTCTAAAATGGAAATACAAGAAGGAGATATTAATCCAGAAGCTTTTTCACTAGAGGACAAAATTGACAAGGATACAAAACAGTTGCCATGTTACTTAACATATACAAATGAAAAAACTCATGAAGTTATAAGGAAAAATTTATATCGTTCACCATTATATTCTGGTAAAATAGATGCTACAGGACCAAGATATTGTCCATCTATAGAAGATAAAGTAGTAAGATTTGCTGATAAAGAGAGACACCAAATATTTATAGAACCTATGGGAGAAAATACAGAAGAAATGTATGTGCAAGGAATGAGCTCATCACTTCCGGAAGACGTGCAAATAGAGATGTATAGAACAATAGCTGGCTTAGAAAATGTGGAATTTACAAGACCGGCATATGCTATAGAATATGATTGTATAAATCCTATGGAACTTAAGCTATCATTAGAGCATAAAAAAATAGAAGGAATGTTTTTTGCAGGACAAATAAATGGAACATCTGGATATGAAGAAGCAGCTGTTCAGGGCTTAGTGGCAGGAATTAATGCAGGTTTGAAAATAAAAAAGGAAACTCCATTAATTTTAAAAAGATCAGATGGATATATAGGTGTTTTGATTGATGATATAGTTACCAAAGGGACAAACGAGCCATATAGAATGATGACCTCAAGGGCAGAATATAGATTACTACTAAGGCAGGACAATGCGGATTTAAGATTGACACCAATAGGATATAGGGTAGGCTTAATAAGTGAAAAAAGATATAATGAATTCAAAAATAAAAAAGAGATGATAGAAGAAGAGATAAATAGATTGAAGAAAACAACAATAAAGCCAACTGAAGAAGTAAATCAATTATTAAGAAAATTTAATTCTTCTTCAATAGATACAGGTGTAAAATTAGCTGATTTGCTAAAAAGAACAGAAATTACATATGAAATATTGCAACCAATAGATATAGAAAGAGAAGATTTACCAAACGAAGTAAAAGAAGAGGTAGAAATACAAATAAAATATGAAGGATATATAAAGTTACAAGAAGAGCAAGTAGAAAAATTTAAAAAATTAGAAAATAAAGTAATACCAGAAAAAATAAGATATGATGAAATAAAAGGATTACGATTAGAGGCTAGACAAAAATTAGACAAAGTAAAACCTATATCAGTAGGACAAGCAAGCAGAATATCAGGTGTTTCACCAGCTGATATATCAGTATTATTAGTATATTTAGATCAAATGAAAGGAAAAATTTAAGAATGGAAAACTTTAATAAAACAATTATAGAATTATCAAGAAAAATTGATGTTGAAATAGATGAACAAATGTGCAAACAATTCTATCAATATATGAAATTACTATTAGAATGGAATGAAAAAATTAATTTAACCGCAATAACAGAAGAAAATGAGGTAATATTAAAACATTTTATAGATAGTTTAACAATAAATAAATATATTGAAGAAGGAGAAACAATAATTGATATTGGAACAGGTGCTGGATTTCCAGGTATACCACTTGCAATAACAAAAATGGAGAATAAAATAACACTAGTAGATTCATTAAACAAGAGAATAAATTTCTTATTAAAGGTTAAAGATGCTCTTAAACTTAATAATGTAGAGGCGATACATGGCAGAGTTGAAGAAATAGGAAAAAACTGTAATCATAGAGAGCATTACAATGTAGTCACCTCAAGAGCGGTAGCAAAATTAAATATCTTATTAGAATATATGATGCCATTAGTAAAAGTTGGCGGAAAATGTATTTGTATGAAAGGTTCTAACATAGATGAGGAAATAGAACAATCAAAGAAAGCTCTAAATATTTTAGGTGGTGAAATAATAAAAGTAGATAAAATGGTACTTCCTAGTACAGATATTTCTAGAAATATTATATTAATAAAAAAAGTAAGGGAAACACCAAAGCAATACCCTAGAAAGCCTGGTACACCTGCAAAGGAGCCGATTGCTTAGAATATGTAGAAGATACAAAAAAAATAAAATATTTTAAAAAATTTCATTGACATATTAATAATATTTTTATATTATTAATATGTTAAATTTTTTATAAATGGAGGCAATCAATTTGGGAAAAGTAATATCAATAGCAAATCAAAAAGGAGGAGTCGGAAAGACTACTACCGCAATAAATTTAAGCACTATCTTAGCTAAAAAAGGAAAAAAAGTATTAATGATAGATGCAGACCCACAAGGCAACGCAACAAGTGGCGTAGGTGGAGATAAAGAAGTAGAAATTTCAGTGTATGACTTATTAATTGAAGATATAGAATTGAATGAAGCAATTCAAAAGACTAAAATAAAAAATCTAGATATATGTGCTTCAAATATAAATTTAGCAGGGGCAGAAGTACAACTTGTTAATATGGAGAAAAGAGAGTACAGACTAAAAGAAAAATTAGATCCAAAAAAGAATAATTATGATTACATAATAATTGATTGCCCTCCTTCATTAGGTTTAATTACATTAAATGCATTTACCGCATCTGATAGTGTTTTAATACCAGTTCAATGTGAATACTATGCTTTGGAAGGTCTTGGACAACTGATGAATACAATAGATTTAGTAAAAAGACACCTAAACAAAAGTTTGGAAATCGAAGGCGCTTTATTGACTATGTTTGACATTAGGACAAACTTATCTAATCAAGTTGTTAAAGAAGTTAAGAGATATTTTGAGAACAAGGTATATAAAACAGTTATTCCAAGAAACGTAAAATTAAGTGAAGCACCAAGCTATGGAATGCCTATTACAGTATATGATCCAAGGTCAAAGGGAGCAAAAAGTTATGAGAAATTTGTTAAAGAGTTGATGAAGGCAAACGAAAATGATAGTAAAGGAAAGCATGCAAAATAAAAAGAAAGGAAAGTGAATACAATGGCAAAAAAAACAGGATTAGGTAAAGGGCTAGACGCATTGTTTAGTGATAAACCATTAACACAGGCAGAAGAAGAAAAAATATTAAAAGAGGGTGAAGAATTAGTACAAAATATTAAAGTGATTGAAATAGAGCCAAATAAAGAACAACCAAGAAAGCACTTTGACAGTGAAAGTTTAGAGGATTTGGCAAAATCAATTAAAAGGTATGGGGTAATTCAACCAATAATAGTAAACAAGAAAGACAACTATTATATGATAGTAGCAGGAGAAAGAAGATGGAGAGCTTCAAAAATTGCGGGATTAACGGAAATACCATGTATAGTAAGAGATAATGACGAAAGAAAAAATAGAGAAATAGCATTAATAGAAAATATTCAGAGAGAAGATTTAAATCCAATAGAAAAGGCTAGAGGATTTAAGCAATTATTAGATGAATATGAATTGACACAACAAGAACTAGCTGATATGGTTGGAATTAGTAGAAGTGCATTAGCTAATACTGTAAGGTTATTGAATTTAGATCCAAGGATAATGAAGTTAGCAGAGGAAGGTAAATTGTTAGAGTGCCATTGTAGATCTTTAATGGCAATAGATGATGTAGAAAAGCAATATAAAGCAGCATTAAGAATAATTGAAAATGGAGATACGGTAAGAGACATAGAAAGAAAAGTAAAAAATACAAGAGAAGCAAGAAGTAAAAAAGATAATAAATATGAAGCAATATACAGAGATATAGAAGATTCATTCCAAAGTTTTTTTGGAACAAAGGTAAAATTAAATGCAAAAAAAAGAAGTGGAACAATTACAATTCAATATTCAACAAATGAAGAACTAGAAAGATTATTAGAATTAATAAAACAGTAAGAAATGTATTGACAAATACGGATAAATTGTGTTAATATATAAAAGGTTGCTATAAATAGCAACTAAATGGAGAGGTGGTCGAGTTGGTTTATGGCACCAGTCTTGAAAATTGGCGTAGGTTTGTAGCCTACCGTGGGTTCGAATCCCACCCTCTCCGCCAAAAGATGGAAGTTAGTAAAATATAAATTATTTCTAACTTCCATAATAGTATTAGGAGATTTACCCAAGTGGTTGAAGGGGACAGTTTGCTAAACTGTTAGGGTTCGTTTAGGGCCGCGAGGGTTCAAATCCCTCAATCTCCGCCAAAAAAATATAAGATACGAAGTATCTTATATTTTTTTTAGAATAATTAAATAAATAATTAAATAAATAATTAAATAAATAATTAAATAAATAATTAAATAAATAATTAA